>Ga0129345_1000727_pt1 | contig 12263 bp, 10 predicted proteins | sample CPBDNA_FD_94425 | JGI IMG/M metagenome (GOLD analysis project Ga0129345, IMG submission 94425) | Freshwater to marine salinity gradient microbial communities from Chesapeake Bay, USA - CPBay_Sum_20_0.8_DNA | ecosystem: Environmental > Aquatic > Marine > Coastal | place: USA: Chesapeake Bay...
CTCTTAGGCCAGTGTCTACAGCAGTTGCAGTTGTTACCGCAGCAATAGTTTCAACAGCCGCTTTAATTTGAGCTGGAGTGATAGTTCCTAATTCTGTTACTAAGTTGTAAACAAAACCTCCTGCGATTTCAGTTGAACCAGCAGGGCAGTCTTCACAGTCTAAAATAACTTTAGTTACCTCTGCACCGTTTCTAAGGTTTGCAGGCTCTGCAAACGCTGCAGAAGGAGCAGTGTCTGATACAATTTGGTAAGTAGAGTTAGCACCTTCTCTTGCGATTCTTTCAACATCTACATTGTTAGCTGGACTTGCACCCCCTAAGTTAGCATCTTGGTTAACCCATGCTTGTACTTGAGCAAGTGCTTCAGATGTACCTTCATCACATCTTTCGATTGTGTAGTAAGTAACAGTATCTGATGGTACTAGGTCTGGAGCACAAGAGTAAGTACCGATAACTTCAACCAAGTCACCTACTTTGATAGATGCACCTGTACCCATATCAGAACCAGCACGAAGTTCGTACTCTCTAATAGTGTCTACTAAGTCAGTTACGATAGACTTACAAGATGTGTTAGCACATGGGTTTAAACAGTTATCACAAGCATCTGGAGAACCTGAGAATACGTTGAAAGTCATCTCAGCGACTCCATCACGGAAACCAAGATAAGAAAGCTGCTCACCGAATAATTTCAATGAAACTGATGTTCCTTCGTTTTCTTTCAGTTTAATACCTGTTCCAGCAACTCCGTTATAACCTAAAGTTACAGAAGAGTATACAGGAGCTTTCGCAGTATCATAAGTAACATCAAGAATGTCCTCTCTACGGAAAGGAATTGTTGCAAAATTCTTGTTAGTCATGTTACCAGCATCCTGAGTACGACCTGTTCCAACTTGTATTTGGAATAACTCTTTTCTAGAGTAGCCATCTAAACTAGCTACAGCTGCTGAACCGTCAGCAGTGTTACTGCCTAAACGGAAAATACCTACTTGCCCATTGGCAAGTCTTAATGAACCGCCACTACTTTTGACGGAGTTTTGTCCTAATTCTGATAGGACCATCAGCCTTGAATAAGCTGAATTGTGAGAACGTGAATTCATAGTGTTAAAATTTAATTGTTGTTAATAATCCTGTCCTTGTTAATTGTTACTAAATTGGCATCGCCATAATTTCTAAAGAATGATTCGGCACACATAGAAATTACTTTGTTGACCCACCAATCGGTGCCTTCTGGGTCTATATTCGTAGATGCAGTGTCATCTAATTTTATGTAACCTTCAATATCAATTGGACGAGGGAACCTGTAGTAGGTTACTATACCTCTCTCAATCGTGAAGTCTTTTGTGTACACATTTAGGTTATTGTCCCCTATATAATAGGGTGCTTCTCTATACCTAATTGATGGGGCATTGTTAGCATCGATTGCTAATTGCTCTTGGTCGAAGTTTTTGATTTCAAATAAACTCAGTCGAATGTTATCACATTCATCTGTTTTTACATAGGCGTAAGCACTTGAAACCTCATACCAATCATCTGCAAGGTTTAGTGGAACTATATTATCTATAGCTGCTTGTGGCTGAACATTGCTATCAGTTACTAAGAATTCTTCAGCATCTTTAATACCTATGTCATTTCTGAAGTCTAGGCAATAATCAAGATGTCTGATTTGCTCTTCGTTATAGAGAAGTACGAACCTGTCTTTAGAAGCTACTATATTATTAGAGCTTAAGTTTCTGTTTACTTTAGTTAGAAATCTTAAGTATGCTTCTTGTACGTTCATTACTCATTTTGAAGTTTCTCAAGCAACTCCTCATTACCAACTTTTGTAAGTGTGGCGTAGGCTTGCTGAGTTGTTCGTCCTAATTTTTCCCCTTCGAAATAGAAGGTTCCATCTTCTTTAATAATTCTTCTTCTCTTGATGAAGTCACCAATTCTATTCTTGATTAGTACCTCTTCGTAGTCTGTATTCTTGATTGTCTCAAGGATATAGTCTAAGTTTCTTACGTCTGCAATCCATCTTTCTAGGAGAGATAGCATAACGCCTTTGGTTGCACTTTGACCTCTTCGCAATGCTCCTACATATTGTAAGTATTGCTTCAACTTGTCGGAATCCTTCTTGTGCATATTTCCGAACCAAGTCATAACTTCTAATTTCTTTTCAGAAGTAGAAGTTTGTTCGGTTTCAGTTCTAGTTGTGTCTACAATTTGATACAAAGAACCGTTATATCTTGGATTGCTACCATCACACTGAGGTGTGATTTGCCCACCTCGGTAAGCTAGGTAGAGTTTGAAATAGTTGTTCATATCACCTGTATCAATCATAGTGTTATGCGACAACTCAATTCCACAATGCTCTGAAGCTAAAAAGTCTTTTTCAGTTAAATTAGGATTAGTTTTAAGGTAGTTAGCAAGTCTAGACTCGTACCAATCGATGAGGTTCTGTCTTTCCTTTAGTGTTTTAGTTACTTCTCCCTTGTCTTTTCCTATAAACTCTACTGAGTTTTCATCAAATCCAGTATCGTAACGACCAGTTTCAGGGTCTCCGATGAACAAGCATCTTGCTGGTTCAGCTGTGTATGAAACCATTTTATACCTATTGATTTCTCTCAAGGCTCCTGGTGTTGAATCATCTACTTTCTCTACAATACGATATACTCTGTCTTTTGCGACATCAAAACATTCTGAATACATAATTGGTTAATTTTAATGGTTTTTTATATTTTAAGTAAGGGCTACTTACTTCAATTTTCTGAGTGTAAGAGCCAAATTAGCTCTTTTACCCATTGTGCCTCCTTTCTTGGCTGTTTTCTTCAACCAAGAGACTTTTATTTTTCCATCCTTGTCGATGGCTCCTGCTTTTTTTGCAGCTGCTCTTAACGCACCAGGTTTCTTTATAGCTTTTTGGATAAAGTCCTTGCCTTTACCTTTACTAGCTTTTTTGCCTCCTGCACGGAACCCTAAGATGCCGTGACCGTCTGGGTCCATACCCACGTTACTGAATGCGTGCTTTTTTCTCATTATTTAGTAGGCTTTGCATTGCCTTTTGGAGCGTTTCTAAATGCTGAACCTTTGGGATTCTCAAGACCAAAGCCAAATTTTTCACACATAGCTTTGTTATATCCTCCTTCTCCGTACTTCATCATTTTACCGTCCATACCTTTGCTCATACATTTGCCTCCAGCTCTTTTCTTGGACATTTTACCGTACATCATCGTTACTTTCTTTACTTCGTTTAAATATGGGGGAGGAAAACCTCCCCCTTTAAATTATGAACTAAAGTCGTTCTTAGAAGTCGTTAGTCTCGAGCTTCTCAATCATTACGACTCTAGACTTGTCTGGAATCCATGCTGACATTGAAGACATGCATGTGAATTCTCTACCAGGTTGTGGTCGTGAGTAATTGAAGCCTTGCTCGAATACAGGTCCGTTAGTTGAACCGTAAGCGAAATCAGGAACATTCTTAGGCTTAACGATATACATATTGCTAGTTCCTTTAGAGTTGTTATCAATCTCAACTCCTTTAGGGAATACGCTTCTGTCGAATACGTTAGAGTACATTGGGTCAGTGATATCCCACATAACCAAAGTCCAAGAACGCTTAGACAATCCAGCAGAGTATCCTCGGCTGATGTAGTCTCCGAAGCTATCGTAGTCAAGAGATGGGTCGTGCTCAACTCTTACAGTTCCGATTCCGTTAAGGAATGCTTCACCGATAGCGTAGGACTGATACTGTAAGTTGTATCTGTCGTTACCAGTCAACACTTTTACTGGAAGTGCATCTTGGTCGATATGTACAGGAGTAGTATTCTTGAATTCTTCTTTGAATAGCTCACGAACTAAGTTGTGTGCGTTGAATCCAGCTTTGAATACCATTCGTCTGTCGTGGATTTGGATAGATGTACCGTGATAGATAATCTCAGCAGCTCTTTGGATGTACTGACGTAGCTCATTTACGTTTTTGTAGATGAATCTGTGACCTCTACGTAACTGGTGGTAAAGACCTTCGTTAACAACCTTAGAACCGTTGATTCCTGTGATTGTAGCACCTCGGTCAAACATCATACCCATTGCAGTAAGCTTCATTAACTCAGCCATTGCAAGAGCTTCCATGATAGGCTGAACTCTAACTGTGTTCTTAAGAAGTTTACCAGACTTAGGATTAACTTGTCCTACGAAGAAGTAATCACCTCCTAGACGGTCTTGCATTTTCTGAATTCTTTCAGTTAAGAAAGAAGCCTCTTTACCATTTACAGTAAGAACGTCTGCATAAGCAGAGTATCCAACTTGTACTGCACGGTAATCACCAAGAGTATACTGTAGTTTAACAGAATTTTGAGCTAATCCCATCATGTTAGGAGCAGAGTATTGAGTATCAAACTCACCAGCAACGTGGTCAACTTTTACATACTCAGTACCTGGCTTCAGCTTAGATGCTGGGAAGTACTTGCTTCTGTCTCTTGTTACAAGCTGTACAGTGTGAACGTATCCGTCACCCTCGTCAACAACTTCAGTGTCCTCAACAACGATTACTTGCTCGCCATCAACTGGGTCGTAAGTAAGGATGTCACCAGGAGAGAATGGATGAGATAACTTGATATCGAAGTAAGAACCGTCAATACCTAAGTAATCGCCTTCTTCTACGTTTTGAACAACGCAAGGCTTCTCGATGTCCATTGCGATTTCGTAGTCGAAACTTCCTCGGATACCGTTAACATAAATTTTGTCTGAATTTTTAAGAGCATCTTTAATGAAAGGTACAGAAACTATTCGTGCGTTTTCGAATAATTCCAACATTCCTAAAGATGTTCTGTCATCTACATAGTCAGATGCTTTCAATGCTACTGAATCTAAGTAGCCGAATTGGGATTGGATGTCGCTCTTATTGGTAACTCCAATCACCGTGGAGTCATTGAAGTTAGCTCCAATAAACTGCCCGTTAAAATTTTCTTTTCCCATTGTACTCGGTGTTTAAATTAAAAAATTTGTGATTGTTAATACTATTTAATAAAGGGATTCTTTGTTTGCCTTTCCCTTGTAGGTCTAAATGAAAAGTCTTTCTTTTCCTCTTGAACTTTTTTAGCTTTCTTAAGGTCCATAAATACTTTTTTCTTAGCGGCTTGTTCTCTAGAAGATGAAACCTCATCTACAAAAGAATCAAAGTCCATAAGAAACTTATAAAGCAATACAGAGTATTCAGGATTGTTTCTAAATTGTAAGAATGCCTTATCAATTTCGGCAAAACCTGTTTCGTCTACTTTAGTCAAACCGTCAACAACAGTTCTTATTTGATTGTTGTTCATATTCTGACTTTTAAGAATATCTCTAATATCCTTTTTGTAGTCCTTAATTGCTTTAGTTTTTTCTTCAGCGGCTCTCTTTTGGTTTACTAAGAGTTGCTCATGCTGTTGTCTCGCATGGCCCTGAATATGATTGTAAGCCATTTGAGCTTCCTCTTCCAAATCATCAGTGTCTTTGGCGATTCTATTCAAATGCTTGTTTATCTTAGTATCATCCCACCCTACAAAATTTTTGTAGTAAGTGTAGATTGAATTTAGCTTTCCTTGGTCTGAATCTAAATCAATATTGTTAATTCTATCAACAACCATTCTAGACTCATAGTAAGAGTGTAGGTCTCCTCCAGCCTTCTTGAAAGCTAAGTATTCTTTTTCGGCAGGGTCAAGGCTAGAGTATAATGTACTCGCTAATGACTCTCTTTTCCACGCATCTTGTTGCTTTGATAGTTCCTCAAAGGTCTCTTTGTCTATCTCAAGTTCATCTCTACCTTCAAAGTCTTCCCAATAGCCTGCTTTAACAAGTCGCTCTGTAACGTCTTTAAAATCAAAATCAAGGTCGTTAGATAACAATGCTGTCTCTACCGCCTCTTTAGCTTGTTTATCCTGCTTTGTCTCCTCTAACGGAGTGTCATCCAGTTGAACTGGCTTATCCAGGATATCCTCGATTTTGATATCACCCTCTTCGATGATATTTGGAGTTTCCTCCTTCCTAACTTGTTCCTCTACTACCTTTTCTACAGGGTCTTCCTTTGTTGTCTGAGCTTCTTCTTTAACGTCATCCTCAGTGATTGCGTTTGAAGTTTCGTCATCAAATTCAATCGTAAAAGGTTTACCGATAGTAAACGGATTTTTATTTTCTTCTGACATGGTTGGTGTTTTCAAATGTAAAAGTATAAAGAATATTTAAATTATCCAAGTTTAAAACAAATGTAATTTATATATTACAAGTTTTGTTATTTTTGGACATCATAACGATTTTTGTTAGTTTCGGCTACTTGAAGTTCCTTTTGTGCGACTTGTTGTCGAGTTCTGAGCTCTTCTTCTCGTATAGCCATCTCTCTTTGTTGCATCTGGTATCTTCTATCAGAGTCTAATGACTGCCTTCTCATCTGTTCGGCACTTTGTCTTTGTTCAAACTGCTGATTAATAGCCTCTGTCGATGCTTTTAACTGTTCTAGTACCATAGGAGTTTCCTCAGTTGCCTGTCCTTCTGGACCTGGTTTCATAAATCCTAACGCTAGAATAGCTTGTTTGTTTAAAGCAATTTCTCCCTTGAGTTTTTCTAACTCAATTTTATGCTTTTGCTTGAGTTCTTCTTTTTCTATTTCTGCAGCTTTCTGCATTTCAATGGCTTGTATCTGCTGTTGCTGCTGTTGCTGTTGCATCAACTCTGTTCTCTGTCTAGACAGTTTAGCAAGTTGCAAGACTTTTGCTGTCGAGTCGGCAGAGATAACTTGTGCCATATCCTCTAAGTTTTTAGATATCGTATTATCTCTGAAGTAAGTTTGTTTAAGTAATTCAAGCTCGCTTCTTCTCTTAGAATTATTTTGTGTAAATATCTTAAACCTTCTCATTGGGAGGTGAGGGTCGCTTAGAGATACGAAGTGTCTCATTCTGTCACTATCCGTAAAGTTGACGGTATTATCAATACCATACTTTTGCACCCACTGTGCTACATTGATATACATCTCTGCAGCTCTTTGTTGGTACTTCCCAAACTTATCAAACCAAACTTCTGTTTGTGAATAAGAAGCATCTTGTGTTACCTGTACTCCTGTTGCAGTTGTCTGCTCTGTCGGCATCGCCATTCTCTGAGGAGTCAGTCCAAGTTTCTCAAACGCTCTATTTTTAATTGCTTGAGCAAATTGAAGTTTACCCATCATAGCTGCCGTTAGGTCCATATTGACCATCTGGAAGTTATTGAATGCAGTACCTCTCGCTTGCGAGGAGTCTACAGGAAGAAGCCCAAGGTTTCTTGTGACCTCCATAAGTTTACCAATAGCCTCGTCCCCTCCGTAGTCTTTTAGGAACTCAGGCATATATGCTAGGTCCATTAGGAAGAATAACCCAAGTTCCTTAGACATATAGTCCCTAGCCATATTCATAGCAAGAGAGTATTCAATTTGGTCTATCTCTACCCTTGACACAAGTGAAGTATTTTCTAGCATACCACAAACAGGTAGCATTGTGTCAAACATAGAACTTTCTCCTTTGAGCTGATGCTCAATAGGCTCACCGTATAAGTACAAGTTTTCTGATAAGTCAGTGTTTTCTCTTAGAATTTTAACACCGTATCTTACCTCTGGGAGATAATCCCAGACAATAGTATTTTCTTGTGGATTCTTAGCATTCTGTTCTAGAGTAACTGTTCTTAACTTCTTGATTTTATACTCGTTGATTAACTCATTAAGTATTTCGTCAGTTACGATTTCGCTAATTACCTCATTTGTTTCAGGTCTTCTGAAAGTTATGTATCCGACTCTTTTATAAGATACCCAATATCCCTCTACAACTCTGATTAGGTCATAACGATTATCATAGTCATTAAAGAACATATTAAGAGCAAGGTTCTGGTTAGGGAAACTTCCTCTGTATCCAAAGTCGATACCTGTTTGGTCCTGAATTACACCAATATTCTCATAAGGAATATAGTCAGCGTAAGGGACTCTTTTTAGGTAACCTCCGTTGTTCTCCATCCAAGACTGTGTGTCTTTGATTCCCGACACAGCGACCTCTTCGGACCTTGTATAGTGCTTTGACTTTAGTAAGTCTCTTTTTTCTGCCTCAGTAAGTTTATGTCCAAAGTTCTGTATAACTTGGTTTGGAGTAAGGTACTGAACTCTTCCCACATACTCACCAAGTTCCGTATATCGCTCATCCTGTGTGATGGATGTAAATGTATTTAAAGGAGACCATCTTTCTGGTCTGAAGTAGTCGTGCCCTATTCTGAAGTGCATAAAGCATCTACCTGTCACCAAGTAGTCTCTAAACAATTCTCTGTATAACTCGTCCATATGGAAACGAGTTTCTGATTCTTCTAGTGTTTGTTCTGCCCAAGCTATGTATGTAGGCTTCCAGCCCGTGTTCATATACATCTCTACTTCTTTAGGGATGTTTTTCTGCTTGAGTTCTCTTAACTGTTGCTGATATGCTGCTTTCTCCTCTTCGCTTTGGAACTTTTGCCTGTTAGGGTCAACACCCATACTAAGAAGCTTAAGCTCTAGTTCAGCGTTTACTACTTCTGATACCCTTTTCCATAATTCGTCTTTCTTCTTCCTAAGATATTCGTTTGTGGAAGTAGGGTCATTTGCGTGAATAATGGTTGGGTTCGGCTTCTTGATGTACTCACCAATTAGTGTATTTACAATTGGTTCAATAAAGCCATAATGCTGGAGGTCCTCTGATAATTCTGACTGAGACCTTAGCATATCAACTTCTGATAAGAATGCTGAGGTGTCAGCTATATCGCTGTATGCGTAGCTGCCTTCGACTATTCTATAGGCATCTTCAAAACGTCTTCTAGTAACGTTTAACTGACGGATACCTATTGTCTCCAATGTATCCATACAATCTTTGAACCATGCCTTAGTTTTTTTACTATCGGGAAGTGCCTGTGCAGGTAGACGTAGAGTACTACCTAAATATGGGGCATCTTTTAAATTTATGTCGAAAAACATACGCTTATAAACTAGTATGCAAACTTAATCATTTTTTATGATATAAACAAATACCTTACAATTATCGGTATCTACTTCTACCAAACCTTTTATCGGTTAATTTAGAAAATGAATCAGTTTTGATTTGATACTTATCTTCTGAGCCTTTGATATTGTTTATGGATAGCTCTTCATCCCATATCAATGCGTGACCAAAAGACATTATGCGGTCATAGTTTTTATAATTACCAAACTTGATAATTTCTTCTAAAAGCATTGGGTCTGTTATCCTAGTCACACCTAGAACAGTTATCTCTTCTCCGTCTGGGCCTAGCTCTCCTGTAGGTATTTGTTCCCAACAGTAATTCTTTAATAGCTTCAGCAGATGTTCCTTGTTTCTAGCAGTAGCAGGAAGACCATAGTCTACATTAGCCCTACTGTTCTCATTGATTCTTAAGTTAGTTCCTTTTGCCTGTGCAATCAAGTAATCAGCTTTCTGGCTACGTAGATACTTTACAAATGGAACGTCTGCCTCTGGGAGGCACTCTGCATTATACAACTTGAGTAGGAGCATTGCCTGTCTATAGTACAAGTGGTCCATATGTGGCCTACCTGTTAGTTGTGCAACTATTTGATTTTGAAAGCCTGACACACCTGCTTGTCTTTTGTATATGTACAAACAGTTTAGTGAGTCTGAAGTTGTAGAGGTTGCGACTTTCGCACCGTCAAATCCTGCAACATATGTTCCTCTCTTGATTTGTCTTGGGTCTTCGTAAATAGGTCTTTCGTATATCACTGCAGGAGCTTCATATGCTCCACCCTTAAATGGGTACTCATCAACAGGTTCAAGTCTTGATTGTGAAACAGATATAAGTCCATGATGAGTCATATCAAGAGTGACATATTCACCAGTCTTACCATCTATGTTTATTATGTCCTGTGTCTTTTTTGCCTGTTCCACGGGGAACGGGTTGTTACCAGAAAATAAGAAACAGTCTTCTGGTTGAAAAGGGTAGTACATCTGTGCTTTCTTACCCTTGTCTGGAGACTTAGCGTGTTCTGCATCTATGAACCCTTCTACTTTGTCCTGTGCCGTTTCCCAGTCAGTAACGAAAATATTGAGTCCTTCAAGGTCCTTAATTTGCTCTTCGGTGAAGTCTCTGTCGAGATATTGTACCAAAGGTATTTCTTTCTTCTGGCCTCCCTTGTTAGACATTTGGGCAGGAACAAAAAGACTAACTTGCTTATCAGTGTCTTGAACGTATTGAAAATGTTCACCCTTTACCTCTTTTAAATATTCTTCTACATCAAAGTGAAAAAAGTTAGACTTTTCCGTATGTAAAAAGTCCATCTCTGCATCTGCTGCAAAGTCTGTGTTACCTCCTGTACCAATCAGTAGTTCTACAAATCGTCTTTCACCAAGGTCATTTTCGATAGCAGGTAACAGTGCAGAACGTTGTTTAGAATATAGGTACTTTCCTACCTCATCCCATACAGCTTCTGTAGGGGTGATACCTGCGAGTAATTCTTCCTTTGAAGTAACTTGTCCTTGTTGAAGGTTTCTGACGGATACCCTTGAAAAAGCAAAAGAGTTGTCATTAGGTTTATCAGCAATAGGAAAGAATTCATAACTGATAGGATTGATTGGATTTCTACCCTTTGTTACTATTCTTTTGTTGAACTCTATCTCAACATCAGAAGAGGTCGCTTTGTTCCAATCGTTTATTTTAACAAAGTCAGAGAAGCAGTCAGGCCTTTTCTCATAGAACTCATCTAGATACTTTGTGATATTGTTTAAGTCAGACTGTGAGCCTCCAATAATTAGAGGGTTACTATACTGAAATATAAAAGTATTATAAGCAACTCTTGATGAAATAAAAGATGTCTTAGCGAATCGTCTTGTACCAAATGCAAGAATAGGTTCCTTGCCTCTTTCATTAGCTTTTTCATAGCACCAATTTATTAACCATTCGTTATCCCTCAAATTAGGGTTTGTCACAACCCTGACTGAGTTACCGAATTCGTCCCTTTTATCAATAGAAAGTTTGAAAAAATTAAGATGCCAATACAACCATCCTGATATGTAAACTCCACCCACACTAACTCCTGATTTACAGTAGTCTATGTGTTTTTTCCAGAAGGAAACGTACCGAGTCTCCTCTCTTGCGGGCTCTGGCTGGTTTATAAGGAAGTCCTTAAAAGATATTTTAGGAGGCTGAACCTTCTCCATCATTAGCTTTATTTTTCGCTACAGTGTCTTTGATAAACGTTATCATTTCATTGATTTCCATCCCTGAAACATTCATTAGTTTATCGTCTTGTAAATTAAAAGCTGGTTTAATATCTTTTAGTAATGTTTCTATTCCAACAGGTATCTCTAATGAGGTATTGAATAGTTGCTTACAGTGAGTAAACACTTCTTTTACTTTAAACAAACATTCTTGTGCAGAAGATACGGTCAAAAACTTGACGTATTTTTCTGCTTCTTCTTCATCCCCTAGAGAGTTAGAAAACTCAATAAGCCTGTTGTATAGCTCGACATTGTATTTTACTACGTTGTCAGCATATTTTTTCTGCTCTTTTGTCATTTTACTTATTTTCTTTTAGGTCTCTTACTGTGTCTTCAAGCACCCTTGACAATTGCTCATCTGAGGCATACAAGAAAAACTTATCAGCATCGCCTGTGTTTTTAAAATTTTTTACTCTGAAAGTAGCTCTCAGTATTTCCATAACCGAGAGGTCTGGATTGTCTTTTATTGCTGCTGAAAGTAAGTCTGCTATGTGTGATTTTCTTAGTGAGTCCATTATTCTTCTATTACATCTCCTTTAATTCTGATTACAAATACATCTTGGCTTGTGTGTACCTTTAATCGTTTATCAATAATTCCTGGTATTTTAGTATTGTATTTTATAGTCATTGTTAAGTTCTCCCCCTCCTTCAACGAATTTTTCAAATGATTAACAGAAAAACAAGAACAAACCTTTGTAAAAATATTTTCTAGAGGTATCTCCTCTGGTTTAAAGTCTTCATAGTCCCCTCTACAATTAATCAAGTCAATCTTGAATGCTGATGTAGAAACAGGAGAATTAAGGGTAAGAGGCTCACGGTATTCAATGACTATGGTATCGTTCTCGACTTCAATGCTGGTTTTTTCAAAATCATGAACTCTTACCGCAAGACCCCTGCCCTCAAATTCTTTTATATCATGCCATAGGTTTTCAGGACAAACTTCTTCAGCTACTTTAGTCTTTGCTTTCAGTACGCAACCACATTTGTTACAAGTGTCAAGCATTTTATTTCTATGCTCACAAGCCAA
>Ga0129345_1000729_pt1 | contig 12244 bp, 27 predicted proteins | sample CPBDNA_FD_94425 | JGI IMG/M metagenome (GOLD analysis project Ga0129345, IMG submission 94425) | Freshwater to marine salinity gradient microbial communities from Chesapeake Bay, USA - CPBay_Sum_20_0.8_DNA | ecosystem: Environmental > Aquatic > Marine > Coastal | place: USA: Chesapeake Bay...
ACCAAAGTTCTTCTCATAAAAGGATGACACCAATTGAGCGTTCATCTTTGCCCATTGAGCATCACGCTCTTTCCACTCCTGGTATTTCTTCTCCAGGTCCTCATCCATGGTCAGTTCATACTCTTTACATACCTTACGTTGCTCTTCTTCGTTGGTGTAATCATTGAATACCAATGACATAGCACCAGAGCGAATACTAGCAGGGCACATACCTACACAGAGCATGAACTTCTCAAATAGTTTGAAATACTGTTTGGCAGTAAGATCTGCTGCTGGTGCTGTGATCTTGACATGTTCTTCTGGGATGTAGTCATCAGCATCCAAAAAAGATCCATAGGTATGGGTGAAGGTTGCGTCAAACTTAAATTGTACTTCTGCTTCGTAGGTCATTTGTCGCCTCGTTGGAGTTCCTCTAACTTGTCCATAATACCATCAAAAGACATGATCTGGTCAATACGACAGATCAATTCTGAAATAGTGTTACATACCACTGGTCGCTCTTGCCTAGCAGCATATGCTAGAGCATTTCGTAGCGATCCTTCTGCTTCCTTGAGAGAGTCTTCAACTGATTTAGAGAGTGCCATTTAATTTACCATCAACAAAGAGTAACATTTTACGGGGATAAGCAGCGTAATGAGCAGTCCACACTGCTGGATATACTTCACAATAACCAGTGTAATTGGTTATTTGTATTGTCCCATGATTGCCATTAGGAACTGAGACAAAGTTTGCCCATGGTGCTGTTTCAGAATAATTATCATCACCAGGCATTAGCTCAACAAAATCTGCTGCGCCAGAATAATTGATCTCATAGAGATAACCATCAGGACACAACCAATACTCAGTCATGCTAGATGAAAGATCTTTTGTTTGTAGATCTTTCATATAAAATCCTGGTCCTAGATCATATGTACAATGGATAGTGTCGAACATGCCCATGATTCTACCTCAGATAACCATTTTCTTCAAGCCATTTACGGGTGAGTGGTGTCGGTTCGTAGACTGTCCACATATTGCCCTCAGCACACGCCTGAAGCGCTTTCATGGTCATTCCCTCTGTCTTACCTGCCCACGTCGCTTCTGCCTCCCAGGGGACCGCTGAGGCAGGATATGTACGCTCTACCATCTCACGCCACAGTGGTGGCACTGCCTCTTCAGGCATAATGATAGCAATCATACTATTCTTGATACTACCTGCCATACAATCTTGTGCTGCATGCCATCCTTCATGTCTCATCACACTCATCAGTGTAGAGTAACGCTTAACCAATGTAGCATTAAGGAAGAAGTTATTGCTCACAGTATGGTAGACACCACGATGACCAGCAGGGAAATACTTCTCAGGTGCCATGTATACTTTGACACCAATCTTATCCAATGCTGTCAACATCTGATCAAACTCATCAGACATTGGTGGTGTCATAGGAAACTTCTTGTAGTATTTTGCTACATCCTTGTATGATTTAATCTCAATTACACCATCATTACACTCACGAAGGATCATACAACCCATGGCATCCATGGTGTAATAACCTTTGATTTTAGATTCATTGGCTAGAACAACACTACTAAATGCCAGACTGATCGTCGTCAGGAATGCGGGGATTAGCGAACGTACCATAATTGTGTGTGTAATAAAGGAAATTGTTAATGGTACGCTCGATGCCTAACGATTCTTTCACCGCTAACCATGACTCGTACTCTAGCTGGAGATCTTCACCTAATTCTATATTTACTTCCATCTTGGTCCTAACGCCCACCCCACTAAACAATATCTAGTGCCAGTCTTTACTGGTAATACTCTATGCCTGGTTCGTGAATCAAACACACACAATGTACCACGCTCTTGTGGTACAAACTCACAATGAGTATCATCACACAACTGTACTTTGCCACCAGTATAATCTGACGAATCACTCAACTGTAATGTGAATGATAGTTTTCTTACATATTCCAGCATTTCTGGTCTATATGTCCACGGATTAGGTGATTCATATGCTAGTCCCATTGTATAATCATCATCAGTATGCCATTTGTAATGGTATCCAGGACGATATTCAATATGCTGAGATTCTATAGAGTACATGCCACGAATATCATATTGGAAGTATGATTCGTTTGCTTGTGATATGTATTGCCACATAAATGGACCAATCCAATCATTCTCAGATGCCCATCTTACACCAGTACGTCTATGTCCACGATTATGTACTGCTGTGCCTAACTCTGCTGGTTTATCACCAAAGTAAGAACAAATCTCATCACAAATACGTGCTGGAAGTTTTGTTTCCAGCACGATCCATGGTTTCTGTTCTTTTAAATTTAAGAGTCTTGACATGCTTGAAACAGTTGATCTTCACGATAATAAAGAATCTCATCGTTCTCAAGATCCATCATCCATTCGGTGAACTCTTCACCAATGGCAACAGCATCTTCAGTACGATCATTCTTCATTAGGTGCTTGAATCGACGGAAACGATTCTTCATGATAGTGTCAACCTGTTCGGATACAGATTCGTGTTCAGACTGGAGAGGATTCATTTGATTACGAGTGAGTTGGCGAGGTGGTCATATTGCACGAAGGTCTTACCCTCGGGCAGAATATCCATGATAGCACGGGCGAAGTCATTTGGGAAGCGACCGTGGTATCTCCAGAACTTAGTTACTTGCTCTGGTTCAAGGTCAGCACGTGGGCAAACACGTACTGGTGTAGCATCATAATCAATGGGAGCAAAGAGATCAGAAATGTGAGAGAGTTTCTTCATTTGGTGTAAGAGTAAACTTCAACGTTGTGCTCATAGTACAGTTTAGCAGAATCAATGAGAAGTTTACTCATGTGAGCAACATACTCCACATCTTCTTCGTTAGGATCGAAATCGTAGGAACAATCCCAATCAACAGTGCCATCAACATTTACGGGAGCACCGAACACTGTAACACCATCATCATCGAGAGCAAATGCTTGCTCATTGGCAACCAAGTAATACACAGGCAGTGTCATGGGAGAAAAACGATTGAACTCTGTAATAATTTAGCAAAGATGTGGGCAGATGTCAAGCATCAACGTTTGTAGAGATAACCACCTGCCCAGTCAGCATGTTGAAGCAACCACTCACGTTGAGTGATCACAAGCAGATTGAAACGAACACCCTTAGCAGGTGATTTGGTGTTAGCGGGTTTGTACACTTCACCAGTCTTCATGTCAATGAAAGCGTGGATGCTATCACGCTTGCCGTTGATGGTCATGTAGATCTTGTGATACTTACGACCTGTAGAATCAAGGTAAAAACCATACCCATCAGGAGCATTTTGAGTAAGAGCATCACACAGCATCAACCCACACTTAACAATGTTAAGGTAGATAGTGTTACGAGCAGTCTGCTCAGAAGCGAATTGGGCGAAGGTGGTGGTCATGGGTCATCCCCTGTCGATGTCTTTATTATAGGACCTCAGAAGTCCTCCAGGAGGTCTTGGGGGACACTTTCCACACTGTCCCACAGTTCCTGCTCTGCCATCTCTCGGATGATAGATTCTCGTGCTTCATAGTCACTGAAAATGTCAATGTCTTCGTACATAATTAATCGTCTCGTGAATGATTACCGTGAACTAAATGCAATTGATCCCAGTCAGCTCTGTATACTACCAAGCACACATTTCTTACTGGTTCTTCTGGAAATACTCTAATACAAACAGACACATAGTCTTCGTCAGCAAACTTAATAACGCCTCTATATTTTTTGTAATAGACTTCTGTTCCTTCTGGATACATATGTGAATTCGTCAATGGGGTCTTCACTGTAGGCATAAGAAAGAGCGTCTGGGTACATTGTATTAGCAATATAGTGTGCCTGAGCAGCACTATTAGCAATTAGAAACACATCGTAATTGATTGTACCATGTCCAGGTTCTGAGTTTTCATCTTCCCAACCCATTTCTACCTCAATCAAGTACACATTGCCATTGCTTAAATGTGCTTCAAAGTCATGTATAATATCAGCAATCATATTCCTTATCGTGCATGTCTGACATTTCTTGTTGTAGCTCTTTGATGTAGTCATCTTGACTACGTATTTTATCTTGGTAGTCTTTAACCAATGCTTTCATTTCATCTACCATAGCTTTTTCTGATTCTGTCATGTTTGGTTTTATTCAAAAAGACAATACTACTTATTCTATCACAGAATTAGAAAATGGTAAGTTGTTCGAATTGAATGTGATCACAGCAAGAGTCATCGTCTTGCAAATCTAGCATGTCAGTGTCAACATGCTTGAAAAGTTTGCCAAAGAGAAAGTCAACAAACTCTCGATCTTCTTGGGTAGTCATTAGAAATTCAGGTAAGTGTTGTCAGGGAACAGACCCATCTCTTCACAGCGACACTCGTAAGCGATACGCTTGAGCATTTCAATGTCCATCTCTTCAATAGATTTGAGGATGGTACGACGGAGTTGCTTGTCTTGTGTGGTGTCAGTGATCATGGGTCGTTCCCTTGACTACCTTTATAGAATACAGGATTTGACGAGGAATGGGGGAAATGGTGGACAGTCCCCCAACTGGTCAGCAGAAAACAGGAGAATAGTCGGAACCAGCATATGCTTCAGTGTTGAAGTCAGTGACCTCAGCACCGTTGGCGATCAGGTTACGGATAGAATACAGAGCGTCAGACTTAACAACGGTAGAGAAGGACTTCATCTCGCTCTCAGCACCAGGATGCCAGATCACACGCTTAACGAAACGCTTGCCGCCAGCGACAGGGAAGAAGTCAGTCTGGGTGGCGGAGGTCAGGAGTTGCATTGGTGTCTCTCGATTACCTTGTAATTATAGGTCAGTAGGACGGCACCACGTCGTTCCGTAGTCCAGTTTCTGAACTGTCCATACGCTCATAGACTTCTTTAAGTTTATCATATAGCGTAGAAGCACTTCCGTATTCTTTAGCAATTTGATTCTCATCTCTCATTGTCAACAACTGTAGTGCTGACAATAAGATACCAATCTCATTGACGTTTAAGTTTACCTGCTGTTCGTACATTAAAATACCTCTCTATGTCCAAGCATTAATGATTTTAAACTGAATACTCTGTCCATTTGTTCTTTGTGGTATTCAAGATTTTCTTCGAGAACAGATAGAATCTCCTCGTATACAAATCTAGGATCAACTTTCTCATCATCAAGATAATCAAAAATAGCATCACATAGGCGAGACCGACGTTGCTTTCTATATTCAGCATTCCAATCGACCTGAATTTCGGGACGCCCCTCAATTACTCCTTCATGTCCAGTCATTAGTCTGTTGCCCTCCAACGATAAGGTTTTGGTTTAGTTGATACTACACACTGAATAATTATTTTAGCATGTTCTTCAGCATTTGCTTCTGACCATTCTGTACCCAACTTACCATCATTGTACGATGAGTACAGATAGGTAGAAATAACATCTATTAAAGCAGCATTGTCCATCAATACCCCCACAGAACCCATGAGTATCTGATGCCTTTGGTAACTGGTTTGACCATATGTGGATATAAAAAGCATGATGGAAATACTAGCATATCTCCTTGTTTCATGTCAATCACCTCATCATTTATCACAAACTCACCACCTTCGTAGTCATCATTGAATGTTCCAACAATACTAATAATTGGAATACCTTTACGTTCACCATCAAATAAACTATGGATATGATCAACATGTTGATTGATACCCTGTCCTACGGAGTATTTGTTAAATCTAACTCCACAGAATTGACTGACTGCCATATATTTCTTTTCATATCTTTGGACACAAGATATAATGGCATCTTTCATCTGAAACATCAGATCTGTGTTGTATGATGTCATGAAATCTTTTCTATCACGAATTCTATGGTCGCTAGATCCATACCATACATGTGGTTCCCATTTGTTAGACTCTAGTATTCCAATAGCATTATCACAAAAGTCTGAACTAAAAATAGTTTCTTTGTATACGTAATCACTCAGGCATGTCATAATCTTTTCTCATCTTATTAAGTTCACGTCTAAGTTTCCAGTTCTGATATTTGACAGTCGTTCCAATTGTAATTAAATACCACTGCCTTTTTATCTGTACCCACAGGTTCATTAACTGTAAGTTGAGATATACCCCAACATTGGGATCAATTAAAATTATAGCAGCAATGAAAGCAAACACACATAAGGTGGCACTGTAGTACAGATTCATAATTGTTACCAAATATTTTTAGATTTTACAGTCCTCATATCATCAATTTGATCTCCACCCTGTATATTATGAGCAAGTTTACGAAATAAACAATTCCAAAGAATTTTCTTTCTACCAGATGTAACTCTGCTACTCTTATGTATATGATACGTGTCAACAGGAAAACAGAGTACACTTCCTTTCTTTGGCACAACCTTAAGTCTATCATTCAAGAACATGGTATTGCCGCCATCAAACTCGTCGTTTAAGTAAACAATATATGAGAACTCTGGTACATTATAAGGAGAAAGATCTTGGTGCCAATGGTAGTAATCATCAACACTATACATTCTCAATATATTTTTGCCATACCACATATCTGGACTGATATAATTTTCTTTCTTCCATTTATAATGTACCCACATATTCTCCATGAAATATGTGTTGTGTGACCTGTGTATCATCTCCCAGCAAATATTATTTAATTCGATATGAGGAGTGACATCATACGTATCGTTTTGTCTAGTTCTACTTCTAAACTCATGTATTAGTTCTACATCAGTTGAATCTAGCACAGACAGCAAATTATCACATTCTTCTGGAGCAATTAGATCATCAATCTGCCAGATATATTTGGTATACTTTGTTATGTTCATGGATATTTTACAATAACTAACTCTGTCTTCTCATAACGCTTGGTGCCAGACATTTGATATGGGAATGTAAGATACCTAAACTCAGTCCATCCTTGATAGAGTGAGCGTACAGCATCGCTGTTGTCATAAGACATCACAAACCCACCTTTATGTTGCTTCAAGGTATCACAGAACTTCTCATGGTCGAATGATTTATGTAGGGCACCATCTTTGCCATAGTAATGACTCACAGTCTCATAATATGGTGGATCCAGGTACATAAAGTCATTTTGGTGCTTCGGGATCGTGTCGAAGCAACTGCCATAGGCAAACGACACGTTCGGAGCATGAAAATTCCTAAGTTTATCAATTCCCACAAGTCTGAACTCTGCTCTACTACGAACGGTAGAACATCCGATCTTACCTGAGTACGAACCCTTGATTGCAATGTAAAATGACCACGCTCTGGTGAACTTATCCTCACTATCTAACCCTGGGAGGAAGGATTTGTAGTGATCACTGTCAACTAATGGGAAGTGCTTCTCAGCAGCGTCTGCCAGGCGCTCTCCTCCCTCCTCCATCAGGATCTCCCAGAAGTCTGCCAAGGGACGGAAAATATCATATCCCTGTACTTTGATGCCCTGAGATGCCATCAGCATTTCAGTGCTGCCACCACCCCAGAACGGTGACACAATAGATTCGATGCCAGGGTTGACATCACGAATGATCTCGATGAGATCTTTCTTCATACGATTCTTCCCTCCAGCATAACGATAGAGGGAAGAGTTGGTCACTTTCATTTGGAGAGATGGGGCCATGAATAGGTGTTACGAAGGACTTTAGTGGTAAACTTTTCTCTATTATACTCTACTGCCACGTGATTTGACAACTCGATGGCAGCACACATCATCTCAACATAATCTGTGTTGTTGATGAATCCACGAACATAGCGGTCAGCACCAGAGCGAACAGTGTGGAAGATCTGTGCTGCCAGATTCTTGTCTCCATACAAATACTCTTGTAGGACAGTGTTGAGAACCTCTTTGTAGTTGCCCTGACTGCCACCAGCACGTGCCACACCTTTCTTAGTCAAACGGAAAGGTTGAAGGGATGACATACCAATGTTTCTCCACATATACTTGTGGTACTTCTTGGCACAGATAGGAGCAAAGGTTTTCAGTTCTTCTTCATCCATACTGAGAATCTTAACCTTCTCTTTCTGCCCCTTAGCAGATGCTTTCATGGTATCATCGTACCATGTGTTATATTCTTCCATTCCCTTGGAAGCACGTTTGCGCCAGCGGGCAATGAACCCCTCCATGGTGGATTGCTTACGGTTTTCATTGACGTTGTAAACTACCAGCAGCATGTTGTCAGGATGATCACCACCATTGGGTTCAATGTGCTCCACTTGGAAGTCAAGAATGCTGTAGGGACCAGTGCCAGTGTAAGCACACTTACAATCCTGGTTCAGATACATTTGACAGACCAGGATGCCACGAGCGTGGGTAGGATTGTCTGTGTGGGTCTGGGTAGCAGGATCCCACCAACCGATCTGATTCTGCTGCCCAGTCTTACGAATCAAGGCACGATCGGCAGTGCTGTGAGCGTGGTAATACTCTTCTGCTGCTGCCCATGTAGTGTCCACAGTGTATGCTTTCTCACGAATAGCAGCACCACCAGATAACAGAGTCTCCTCGTTTGCCAGGAGACCCTGTACCTGTTGCCAGGTAAGAATTTGGTGACCAGTGATACGAGTGGATTCCATGATCAGACAGTGACAGAAACAGCGGGGAGACCCTTGACGAAGATAGTATCGACAAGGTTTTGAAGGCGTTTGATAGTGGGAGCACCGTAGTTCTTGAAGACAGGGACAATAACCTTGCCAGTGGACTTACGGTACATCTCGAACTTGCCAGGGATAATCTTACCACAAGCGATGTCAGCAGCGTCGTCTTTGTTCAGACGGATAACACGACCGACAGTCTGTGCCATCTGAATCACATCCAGTTGGCGAAGAAATACACAGTGAGTGAGACCGTGAACGTTGATACCCTCGGACAGGATGCTATAGTGGAAGATCACGAACTTACGGTTAGGATCTTTGCCCCAAGCATTGAAGGTGTCGAAGAACTGCTCACGGTTGACCTTGGTCTTGTTCACATAAGCACCATACTTGCTGGTGATGTGAAGCACATCATAACCTTTGTCATGGAAGAACTGAAGGATGCTAGTCTTGGACAGCAGGTTGAACATGACTTTGCTGCTAGGAGCAGCAACCAGGATCTTGTTGCCATCAGCATCAATATCATTGATGAGATTGGTAAGCGTATCCTTATCAGATTCGTAAGAAAACTGACCCTTGACACGTTCGAAGTCAACCTCGTAAGAGATCACTTCAGGAGACAGAATGTTGCCGTTGCTGACCAGTTCAGGAGCAGGAACAGACTCAAGCACAGGACCATAAACAACACGGTTGTTCATGCCACGACCAGTAGAACGGGTGTGCTTAGGAGTAGCAGTGAAGAAATAATAGTTGGTAGCGTCAACGTTGAGCACAGACTCAAAGAAGTGACGTTGAACAGCATTGTGTGCCTCGTCATAATAGATGACATCGATGTTGATCTCTGCCTCTACAATACGACGAAGAGAATTGTAGGTGGTGAAGATAATCTCATGAACACCAGCAGTCTTACAGACAGCGTGATGGCACTGAATTTCCTGAACTTTAGTGCTGCTAGCAAAGGAAGTCTCACCACTGTGAACGTGGAAGACCTCAGCATTGACAGTGCCGTTGAGAGCAGTCCAGAACTCATCACACAGTTGGTTTGCCAGCAGAATACGTGGGGCAACCACAACAATGGTCTGGGGGGTCTCAGCAGCGAGCAGACGGCGCTCAGTGTCCTTGATCATCACAAGAGTCTTGCCACCGCCCGTAGGAACGATGACCTGACCGTGAGTATTGTTCTCAAGAGCAGTGAGAGCACGCTGCTGGTGAGGACGAAGAGTGAGCATCGGGTGCCTTGCTGACTACCCTGTAATTATAGCAGAAAACCGCCCGTGGTGGGCGGTCTAGACCAGTTCTCAAAGTGTCTGTGGTCTCGGTTCCCTCAGTCCATTCATACCATCATTTCCTCTAACATAGTCACCATTAGTGAAAATAACATACTGAATGAAATAATCCTCATCTTCTGGTTTAACACCTGGGAAGTTATCTCTACAGAACTCCCATGCTGATTCTTCGTCAGTAAACTCTACGAATGTGAACTCATTATACAATAGTTTATCAAAGATAGCAGGATTTTCAGACTGCATATTCAGATAATATGCTGAGTAGATAGCATTTGCCTTGGTAGCATCATCTACACCATCGGGACCGACAGTTCTTAGTAGTACGACAGTAGTTTGTAGTGCTTCGCTGTAGTGTCTCATCCACTCCACAAAGTTTCTAGTGGTAACGTACATATCAACCTCCAGTAATATTCAAGTTTTCAATAACAGCACCAGTTAGACCAGCGTTAATTTTATATTGTTCAACTTTATCCCAGATCGCTTTCGCTACTGGAATTCCATCAGCTAATCTAGATTGTTCAATAATTGCTGCCTGTTTTACATTGCCAAGAATAAGTTCTGTAGCATAAGTTCCAGTTCCTTCAATTGTATAAGAGAAATGAGCAGGAATAGACAAGTATTCTACAGTATGTTCTGGATCGTTACTGTGATATTTAAATGGATCAATTGGCCAGTTGAATTCTTCATCATAGATTAAGTAATCTAATACATCATCAAAATCTGATGGTTTTTTAACATTATCTCTAATATATTGTCTGTATACATTCCACAATGCTAACTCGCCTTCGAATGCCTCTGGAGCATCTGCCAATTGAGTCCAATCAGAATTTCTCAACAACATTTTAGACTTGTTCTGCTTGTCTTGATCCATTAGATTGAGATATTCCGTTGCCGTGGCAACATCTAAGATTGCTTTAGATCTAAGAACATCATCATCTAGTTTCTGTACTTGTAAAGCAGCTTTCATAATGTTGAAGAGTTCAGTCAACTGACCAAGATCTAGTTCTTTATACTCATATCTCTGCCATTTAGACTGTTTGGTATTAAAATCAAATTTCAGTTTTTCTTTTTCTAGAGAATACTCACCATCTTCATAGATAGAGAAACTTACAATTCTGTCATTATCATTAGACCATTCATCTGGCATATGATTATGTAAATTCGAATTTATAGTCTCACTCAATTTACTAGCAACATAAACATACTCGCCTAGTTGCTTCGTTCTTACAACGATGAGACGATGTAGGGCATCCCATTCTAGGATAGGCTTACGTTCTTCTGGTGGTAAGATTCTCTCAAATTGAAAATCGTCAGGATTGAATGCCATTTCTACTCTACGTTTCTAACTATTTAGAATGCTTTGATCATCCATTTGACCCACGTATATGGTGAGACAAGAGGTACATCATCTTGTGGGTCAAGCGCTGGTGTTGGAACTAGTTGCTTGCTTTGTGATAAAGTAAATGTTCCTGGCAAAACTTGAATACCAAGATCATTAATAGCAGTGTCATCACCCTTGAATACAACATTAACACTGCTGTTCACACCACCCGAGAAAGTGTTTAAAGCAGAAGATGTGGTTCCTCCAGTTTCATTGTTACCATAACCATACACGTTATCAATAGATTTTGGATCAACATTATAAGAAAGATAGTGATTGTGCTTCAATTTTTGTGTAGGACTATAAGATTTAACAGTAATCTCTTTTCTGGGAATATCAATAGAAGCAAGCCATTTTAAAGCATCACCAGATCCACCAGCAGTTCCACTATTTCCACTAAATGGTGAATTCGCTAGATCAATATAATCATCAACTTCGTTATAATTGGCACCACCAGATTTCATGTTGGCTTGGTTTACAGTAACACTACCATATGATCCCATGCTTTCTGTACCTTGGTATCCTGGGTTTGTACCATCTCCCCATTGAGATGTAGATCCATTCCACCACGCTGGAGTATTGTTACAGTATGACGAGTCAGGTAAGTTACTACTATCCATATTATAATCATCGGTATGATATCCCCACAAGTTAATAGCAATAGTAGTGGTGTTAGAAAATGTTGCCGCTGTCGATGATCCTACATTATTTGTGCCAACCTGAACGTCTTGACTATATCCACCAGCGCCACCCCAGTTAATTCTACCCTTAAAATCTCCTGGGTCTGCTTGTCCAGCAACCATTTCGTGGAAGTGAAGGGGAACATCATAAATCTTTTCTTCTTTCAAACTAACTGGACAAACCGCTTCACCTAAAGTAAAGAACTCAATAATACCCTGTACATCACTATATCCTGTCGTGGTAACAGTAGCAATACCAAAGAAATCAGAATCTTGTGCTGGTTGTCCAGTTGCTGGTGTGG
>Ga0129345_1000736_pt1 | contig 12180 bp, 7 predicted proteins | sample CPBDNA_FD_94425 | JGI IMG/M metagenome (GOLD analysis project Ga0129345, IMG submission 94425) | Freshwater to marine salinity gradient microbial communities from Chesapeake Bay, USA - CPBay_Sum_20_0.8_DNA | ecosystem: Environmental > Aquatic > Marine > Coastal | place: USA: Chesapeake Bay...
ACAGTATCCTGCCCCCGGCACTGCGGCATCCGGAAGGCAGTGATCTGGAATACGAACTGGCGGTTCTGCCGGCGGGTGAGTCTGAACTGGTTGACTTGCAGGTGGTGGCCGCAGAATCAGGAGATAAGGTTCGGATTGCCGCAGAGCTGACCAGTCAGGGAGGGACTTCTTTGATGGCCAGAGCCGATCTGACGGTCGTTGGAGCTCAGTTGGCGATTCAGCGTTTGGGGCCGGATCGTCGTTATGTTGGTCGCTCGGCAAGTTTTCAGAACGTGGTCAGCAATGACACCAATTTCCCTGCCGAGGATGCAGAAGTTATTGAGACGGTGCCGCATGGAATGCGTATCGTGTCGATCGGTCAGAATGGCCAGTTCAACGAGACGACGCGACAGATTCGCTGGAAGCTGCCGGTCATTCAACCCGGACGACAAACGGTGCTTGACGTGGAACTGGTTCCGGACACTGCGGGTCAGATGAAGTCATCGATCGAGGTTGTGGAATCAGCCGGATTTCGATCGCTGGCCTCTGATAATACTGTCGTGATGGTCGAAGGACTTCACAACGTCACAGCGAACATTAGTCGAGTGAACAAGCCGGTGGCCATTGGCGAGCGATTCGGCTTTACGGTGACCGTTAATAACCGCGGAACTGCGACGGCAAAGAATGTACGCGTTGCTTTGCAGGTTCCGCAGGGAATTCGCGTGATGGCCGCAGGGACTCGAGAAGTCCCGGGAGAGTTGCTGTCAGGCAACATCGTTCGTTACGTGACCGTGCCGATTGTCCGACCGAACGAAAAGTTTGATTTCCAGATTACGCTGCAGGGGCAGGAGTCGCTGCGAAATGCCGTCGTACGTGCTCAGTTACGCTATGACGAAATGGAAACTCCGCTGGTCATTTCTGAGTCGGTCACAGTCTTCGACGACGCTCTGTAAAACGCCGCTGGCGTGTGGCGAAGCCTTCCTCCTGCTGTGCCGGACGCCTCGAATCAACCGGGACGTGCTTCGGCTTCTGCGGGATTCAGTACAAGGCTGTCTTCTGCGGCGCCGTTCCACCGCGGCGGGTCGCAGCGAGTTGCCTGCCACCCGTGATGCATCAGGACAGGGTTTCCGCCAGCGCCGGTGATCCGCAACTTTGCCGCCGACAGTTGATCGCTGCTGACGGCGGATCCCTCCGGCTGATCCACGACTGGTCGGATTGCAAATTGCCTTTCGAGGACGGATCCGCAGTCGCGATGGACTGTGCGTACAGCCGCACCGATCTGAGCGTCGGTGTAGGCATCAATGGGTTCCTTAAGGAAGTCGATCAGTCGGGCTTCCCGTTGCAGGTCCGCGAGCAGTGTAATCGCCTCGCTGCGCCCGGAAACTTTCGGTTCCGGTTCGGGTTCGGGATCGGGAACTGAAGCCGGTGCAGAAACGGAACTGGCCGCTGGTTGCTGCAGAAAACCCGCAACCCGTTGAGCAAGATCCGGGCTGGTCAGAATCTTCCATGCGAGAGAAAATCGACTCATCAGTTTGGTTCCGACATAAACAGAGGCCAGGTGACGGTGCAATTGTGTTGCGGGCAGTTTGGGGGAACACGTGCCTGATGAAAACTCACAGACCGTGTTGATCGTGCCGGCCTTTGGATCTGCCAAACCCACACGCCGAGGCGGGCAGTCTACCGGATGGAGATATCGGATCCAGCGGGGGTGGCGGGTTGTCAGTGTCGAGAACAGTCATTCGGAGCGTGAGTTTTCAACCCGGAGTGATGCCAATCCCGTCATGATTCCCAGGGAAGTTGTTGAACGAAGCCGTGGGCAGCCAGAATCCTGGTGTCAGGCATTCCTGGAGATGTCGGAAGCAGATGGAGGACCGCGATGGGCGCAGTGCTGATTGACGGAAAACAGATTGCAGCAAACTGCAGAAATGCGACAGCTGAGGCCGCAGCAAAATTCAACGCAGAATTTGGAGTCACAGGTCATCTGGCAGCAGTCCTTGTTGGGGACGATCCTGCCAGTCAGGTTTATGTCAGAAACAAGGAACGTGCCTGCGAAAAGGCAGGTCTGCGAAGCACGCTGCATCGTTTGTCGGAATCAACCAGTCAGACGGAACTCCTGGAACTGGTGCAGACCTTAAATCAGGATTCCAGCGTGCATGGGATCCTCGTGCAGTTGCCGCTGCCCGCGCACCTGAATGCGACGGAGATTCTGGATGCCATCACTCCATTGAAGGATGTTGATGCATTTCATCCGGAGAATGTGGGACTGTTACTGCAGGGGCGACCAAGATTTCTGCCCTGCACCCCTGCCGGTGTGATGAAGATGCTGGAGGTCAGCGGCACTGAAACCGTCGGCAAGCGTGCCGTGGTTGTCGGACGCAGCGACATTGTGGGTAAACCAATGGCGGCGTTGCTGTTGCAGAGGGGAGCCGACGCGACGGTGACTGTCTGCCACAGCAGGAGTCAGGATATTGCTGAACACTGCCGCTCTGCAGATCTGCTGGTCGCAGCGGTTGGCATCCCCGAGTTCATCAAAGGAGACTGGATCCGTCCCGGCAGCGTCGTCATCGATGTGGGAATCAACCGAGTTGAGGATCGGTTGGTCGGGGATGTGGAGTTTGCGGCTGCGGCCGAACGAGCGGCGGCGATTACTCCGGTGCCGGGCGGCGTGGGGCCCATGACGATTGCGACGCTGCTGGAGAACACACTGCACGCTGCCCGGCTACAGCTGCAATAACCGGGGAATTGGTCGCGATTGCTCCGCGCCAGCTGGAATTGTCAATGCCGCTGCCACGATCATGTCTGTCCCGGTTTAAGAGAAGAGGCTGTTTCTGTTTACTTCTGATGAGAATTCAACGGCTGTTTGTCAGAAATCCAGATCTGTTGCTGTGCCTTGACGGAATGGAGTGCGATATTTGATCCTGGCGAAGTGCGCCAAGGCGGTATTCGTGCGTATACTAATTCGCGGCGAGCCCGATGAGTGACCTGAGGTTTGTTGTCGATTGGGCAGCGTGGTCGCAAAGCAGACTGTCGCTGCAACCAGGCGTCCCGGTTTAGCGTCAGTGATCTGCGATGCCGTGCATCGTTCAACGAGTTCCGGAAAACTGCTGAGGGGCGGCATGGGAACAGCGGCCAGTTTCCTGCGGCGGTTCTGTAATGATGAACCAGCACGTGAAGTGGTGGCGAGCTGGAGAGATCAGGGTCATAATTTCCCGTGATGGTTCCGGGAGAGGGGCAGCAGACTTCGCAAGGATGGAAGATGTGTCGTTTTGAGTAATGCCACAGGGTATTCAAAGTAGACCGAAATCAGACCAGCAGTGTGCAGGCGGCATGATTTGCAAACAATTGCGATGAGACGGGAGAGGACAGTGTCGGGAATAATTGCTCAGCGGAAGTCCGTTCTGATTGTGGAAGATGAGGAGCTTATCAGCAGTACTCTGGCAGAGTTTCTGATGGGCGAGGGGTTTGAAGTCCGGACTGCTTCAACGGCGGCCGAGGCAATCCGGGTGTGCCAGGAACGCGATTTCGACGTGGGGATCTGTGACATTCGTCTCCCGGACGGCGACGGGATTCGCGTGCTGCGCCAGATGCACCGCATTAATCCTGCGATGTTCGTCATGATCATCTCAGCATTTGCAACGGTCGAGAATGCTGTGGAGGCATTTACCGCAGGGGCATTCGACTATCTGGTGAAGCCGGTCCGATTTGAAGAACTGGTCAAGCGGATGCAGCGCCTGTTCAAGTTCCAGGATCTGTTCCGGGAAAACCAGCGTCTGCGAAAAGACCTCGCACGGAGTTCCGGTTTTGACCAGGTGGTTGGTTCCAGCGCTGTGATTCAGGATCTGCTGAAGACGATTCGCAAGGTTGCCTCAACCAATTCGAATGTGCTTCTGGTGGGAGAAACGGGAACAGGCAAGGAACTGTTCGCTCGCGAGATCCATCTTGCCGGACCGAATCACGACGATCCGTTCATGCCGGTCAGCTGTGGTACGCGACCTGTTGAAAGTCTGGAGTCACAGTTGTTCGGAACTGCTGATGGCGGGGAGGGTGCTTTGGTCACCGCCGGTCCCGGCACGGTCTTTCTGGATGAAGTTGCGTTGCTGCCGGCGGGTACCCAGTCGGAACTTCTGCGGGCGATTGAATATGCCGAAGTGATCCCTGTCGGGGCGACGAAGCCCGTCAAAGTGGAATGTCGAATTATCGCGGCAACCTCCCGCGAACTGGGGCAGGAAGTAACGGACGGCAACTTCGAAGAGGATCTGTTCTACAGACTGGACGGGGTAAAGATCCGCATTCCGGCACTGCGTGAGCGTCTGGATGACATTCCGGAATTGGTTGAGTACTTCATCGTGCGTCACCGCGAGTCGATGGGCAAGCGGGTCACTGGCGCAACAAGCGAAACAATTCGCACGCTGATGGCCGCTCACTGGAAGGGTAATGTCAGGCAGCTGGACAACGCTGTTGAGCGTGCTGTGATGATGTGTGACGGCGATGAGATTACTCCAAATGACTTGCCACCGGATCTGTTAGGGGGAGGCTCTTCACTGCCGGACACGGATGATCTGAGGTCTGCTCTGCGTCATTACGAGCGGCTGCACATTACTCGCGTGCTGCGGCAATGCCCTGACAAGAAGGAAGCGGCAAAGCGATTGAAGCTGGGCTTATCCAGCCTGTACCGCAAGATTGAAGAGCTGAAAATTGAATTGTGACAGCAGTGACTGCGGCCCTCGCTCCTCAGCGGGGGCTAAGTCGTTCGGCTCTGCTTCCCTGCGGCTGACCGCGGCTGACAGGGATGCTCGCTGCCGGGCGGTGATGCCGACGGAGTTCTTCAGGAGAGAGTTGTGAACACGGACGAGATCAAGCAGTGCATCCCTCACCGGACCCCATTTCTGTGGCTTGACGAAGTCACTGAGCTCTCCGAGACACGTATTGTCGCCCGCAAGCACTTGAATCCGGAACTGCCGGTATTTCAGGGGCATTACCCTGACTTTCCTGTGTTCCCCGGTGTTCTTCAGTGTGAATCCTGTCTCCAGGCCGGTGCCGTGCTGATTTCACAAATGGTTCCCACGGGGACAGATGAAGTGCCGGTGGCCACCCGACTGAACAATGTGCAGTTTCGCCGAATGATCCGTCCCGGGGAGACGATTCAGATCGAGGTGGATTTGACCGAACGTGTGGCGAATGCCTTCTACATGAAGGGGCGGGTCAGCGTTGAGGGTAAGGTTACCGCGCGTCTGGAATTCGTCTGCTCGGCGGCACCGAAGCCCTGACGGAATGCTGCGTCGGGTGATTAGCTAAGTGGAATGATGGCCTTTACGCACGCCAGCTCTTCCAGCCACAGAGCCAGATCTTCGTGGCCAGTACGAGTGAGCTTTGTAAGATTCGCGGCCCAGTCGAAGTCCGACTTGAGGCGGTACCGCAGGTTTCCGGGTGTGCTGCTTTTTAAGTGGGAGCGGGCGGTGATTGCGACCCGGTGGACAAAGGTTCGCAATTCCTGATCCTGAAGGCGGACGGCGAGTCTGGCAATTTCGCAGCAGATCGGATCCCACGTTTCCCAGGGAAGATGTTCTCCGGTGGCTACAGTGGGTTGATGAAAGAAATCGGGATTCAGCTGGTGTTCCTGCAGCCAGACTGAAAACGCCGGATGCAGCAAATACCAGTCGGAGTTTGGCAGATCCGCTCCGATGAATCGCAGGGGATCATCCGGTCGGCGAAATCTCTGTACGGCAATCCTGGTTTCCGGGTCGACTGAAATGATTCCGAGCAGTCCACAGAGGTAGAGATCTCCAAAGGGATGAAAGATTTCCTGTGAGTCCGGACCGAAGCTCTGGATTGCTGCTTCATCAATTCCATTAAAGCGGGCGCAGACCGTAAAGGCTTCCCGACGATCGAGAATGTTTGCCGGCAGACAACGGAAGAATCGCTGTCGCTCATCTTCATCCGCCAGGCAGTCCAGAAACACCCGCATCTCTTCGAAGATATCGTTGACAAGGCTGCTGGCGCTGCAACGGCGAACCACATTGACGTATTGTTCTTCAGATGCGGTCACGCCGGAATGGCTGAGCTCTTTGGCAATGGTCACAAGGTCACGAGGACGTCCGAGTGTATGTCTGCGGAGGAACCGGAACGCATCTTCCGGGACCGGGCGACCAGGGTGTTTGATGACGTGGAGACCTGCAAAGTCAAGAAACTGCCGATTGTCTTCATAGGAGCTGGACAGTCCGTCCATCATGGATTTGAGCTCATCGTCGGTGTAACGCAATTCGAGAGTTGAACCCCTGACGTTGGCTTTGATGGCGGAGTGATAATTGGCAAACGCTTCCTGTCGAATGGTTGCATAGACACGAACGTGGCGATTGGCGTTCATGATTTCCCAGGCGGCTTCAATCAGCCCGGCCTGGATGTTGACCCATGCTGCTCGGCTGCGTTCCTGAACGGCCTGGTCGACCTTGTCGATGAAGAAATATGTGGCACTTTGAATTGCGCGCAGTTTTTCATCAAGAAAGCTTTCTCTGTTTGTCAGCAGTTGATTCATCTGTTTGACGGTCAGATTTGTCAGCTTCTTGAAGACCACCGTTGGTGAAACTTGAGTGCCTTGCAGCCAGCCCTGGAATGGAGCGGGGAATTGTTGAATTTCTGCACGGTCCTCTGCATGAATGATGCTGGAATGGTGCGAGATTGCCGAAATCCGCAGCGCTGTGCTCCACATCCGACGTGTTTCCGCGAGCGCTGAAAGAGTGGTTTCAAAATGCTCGGAGACCATCCGCATGGAACTCATCAGATCCAGGTAAGCGCCTTTCTGAGGAATCAGGCAAAGTCCCTCTGCGTCGTCTAATCCTGACGGATTCTGTAGCAGCAGGTGCCGTTTGCAGCTCAGCAGCATGGTTTTACCAAGCCCTTTGGTGCCGCTCAGAAAATAGCAGTTGCGGCTGGTCAGGAATTGCTCAACCAGTCGGGTCCGAAAAATAAGTCGCGGCAGTTCTTCGATATCGATCTGGCTGGAATCAGTTTCCCAGGGCTGGTGTCTGGTCAGTTGCGGTGCTGGCTCGCTGCGAGTACGCGGACAGGGGCGAGCTGCGGCAGTCGGATTGCAGCCGACCCGAGTCAGTGCCTGAAGGAGTTGCAGTTCGGCATGCTGCCAGCGGCCCGCAGGGATTTCGATGAATTGTGCGGAGGGCAGCAGCGTACGCCAGGAAACAGCGCGGCGGTTCAGGTCATCCATGGTGATCCCGAGAAGCAGCAGAATTGCCGGACAATTCGATTCATCAATACATCGTATTTGCCGGCCAAAATCCTCAGAGCGAACAGAGGCTTCGGAAATGAGCAGGACGGCAGCTGTAGAACGGTGTATGGCGGCGGTGACCTGCTTCAGAAACGGCACACCTGGAATCGCATCCCGCTGATATCGCCAGGACGACAGTCCATGCTGGTCCAACAGCGATGATACTTCCGCAGCGATCACGGAGTCGGCAGAAACCGTCCCGATAAAGACATCACAGGGACCCCCGAATGTGATTCGAATCGCCTCGTTGCTAATGGAATTCAGCTGCGGGAATGCTGCGAGAATGAACTCCCGACAGGATGGAAAGCGATTGTGAATTTCTCGCGACAGCGCTTTGGCAACAGCGTCGCTGACGGATTCGGGGATATCCGGACACAACTCCGAGAGCGGTGTGGGGTCTTCATTCAGCCGCGCGAGCAGCACTTCATTCGCGGTCTTGCCGTCAAATGCAAACTGCCCCGAAAGCATTTCGTACATCACCAGAGCGAGCGCATACTGATCGGTTTGCGGGCGGGTCTCTTTTTGCAGAGCCTGCTCGGGAGCGGCATACAAGGGGGTACCTCCCGCTCTGGCACCGGAGACTCGCCGACGAAGATCATGCGCGATGCCAAAGTCCAGAATCCTTGGCTCTGATGGTGAACGAAATGCAATGTTGGCTGGTTTCAGATCGTGATGCACGATGCCCTGTCCATGAGCCACGTCGAGTGCACGTGCAAGTTCCCAGCTCAGTTGCCGGACCTCTTTGAGCGGCAACCGCTTTTTGTCTTCAAGGATTTCCAGCAGTGTTTGGCCTTCGACGTATTCGAAGACCACGTAGTCACGATCCGCATGAGTGCCATAGTCCAGTACGGTGGCGATCGTGGGATCGTTGAGGGAAGCGCCCATGCGAGCCTCTTCACGCAACGCCAGGTTCAGCCGCCGTTCCGGATCATTGTTCAGACGTCCAAGCTGGACAATTTTCACCGCGACCTGACGGTCCAGCTGCTGGTCCTGCGCCAGCAGAACGGTCCCCATGCCACCCTGCCCGATCACCCCCTGCAGTTCATATCGCTCGTCCAGAATCATGCCGGGGCGAAAGGCCTGATCGACTTCACGAATCCAGTCAGAATGGTCCGACTGCACGACATTTCCCGAAGCATCAAATTCACAGTAGTCCTGAGCCGAAGCCGAATTCAGGACCCCCTGCATCATTTGGGTCGTGGCACCAGCGTTAACCATCGGATTCGATTTGGCGTGAGTGTCTTCCGGCACTTCGATGTGACAGCGTTGGCGGACAATCTGCAGTGTCCTGAGGACCAGCGTTTCATGCTGCGGAAAGCGATCCAGAAGTGACCGTCGCGAGGGCACGTCGCCCAGTTGATGCAGATACTCCAACTCAATTTCAAGGAGCAACTGAATGAGCTGTGCACGATTACTGGACGGGAAATCAGCAAGGTAGTCCTCGACTCTCGGTCGCTGGTCCTGACACTGTTTCCAGTCATCTTCAAAACGTATGCAGATTTGCTCAATTCGCTGCGAGTCGCTCATCTGCGATCCGATATTACGGTACGAGGTGACGTTGTCTGAGTCGTTCCCGTTGATCGTCTGTTCTCAGGGGAGGCAACCGACCTGTCACGGTCGTTCACCGACGCTGCCCTGTATCGTCGTGACACGACAGCAGGAATGCAAATGAATCTGCAGCGTTCACCGAGGGGGATCGGCCTGGTCGGCCGCCAGCGACTGCAGGATGGTTTCTGCCGCTGATCGTCCGCTGGAGATGCTGTCGGGAATCCCAACTCCGTAGTACGAGCTGCCTGCAAGCTGCAGGCCGGAAAACTTCTTCAGCTGATCCTCAATCCGCAGAACGCGGCTGGTGTGTCCCACATGGTACTGTGGCATCGCCCGTTGATAGCGGATCACTTCGGCAAACAGAGGCGCCCGATGCAGTCCGTAGATCCCCTGAAGTTCTCGTTCCACGCTGTCAAGAATCTCGTCATCTTCGCGATCAAGCAATTCGGGCTGCATGGCACCGCCAACAAAGGTACGGAGCAGAATGTGTCCGGCAGGAGCTCTGTTGGGGAATTTGCGACTGGCATAACTGACGGCGAGGATTTCTCGGTTCTCCACGGCTGGGACCACCATCCCGAATGCCTCCATGCGATCACGAAAATCAGAAAGCTGATGCCCGCTGATAACGAGGGCACTGGATGCGTATTCAACCTGTTGCAGTTCCTGTCTTAAGTCAGCAAAGCTGTCGTCGCTCAAAAGCCGGGCCGCGGCATGAGTTGGCAGCGTGACGATCACGGCATCAAAAGTCTGCCGCCCCGCAAATGTTTCCAGCAGCCACGCGGTCTGATCCTGCTGAGTGTCTTGCTGCAGGTTTTGAACCGGGGAATTCAGACGCAGGGTGAAGCCGGGACATCCCGCCAGCTTCTGCTCAATGGCTGATACCAACTGGGAAAGGCCTCCGGAGGGAGTTGCAAACAGCCCGTAACGAGCCCCGGCTTCAGCGATCCTGGATGCCTGTTTCTGCTTCGAACTACTCGCAGCAAGAACCGCGCGAATAATTCCGCCGTGCTGCTGTTCCATGTCGAGGAATCGCGGGAGCGTTGCACGCAGACTGAGCTTTTCGGGATCCGACGTGTAAATCCCGCCCACCAGCGGCTGCACCAGCCTGTCCAGCGTTTCAGCCCCGAAACGACGACGCACAAAGCTGGCGAGTGATTCATCGTCCTGAGCTCCCGCCGACCTGACGAAGTATTCTCCGAGCAGTCGCAGTCGTCCTTTCAGAGACAGAATGGGGGTTGTCAGAATGGCCAACGGTTTTTCCGGGGACATCAGCATAAACCCGTCGGGCACGGCCCGAGGCCGACCGCGGGAGAGTACCAGTGATTTGCGGTACCTCGTATCAGTGGAGATCAGCTGGTCGGCGAATCCGAGTTCTTCGCAAAGCTGAATACCGCCGGGCTTGTTGGTGATGAACGAGTCCGGTCCCAGCTCCATCAGGAATTCATCGGCTTCTTCAGTTCGGATGATTCCGCCAAGTCGCCGGGAACTTTCGAACAGCGTGACCTGAATGTCCGCGTTGGCCATCGCGAGATGATGTGCAGCCGCAAGTCCGGTAATTCCACCGCCAATGACGGCAATTCGCAATCCGTCTGTGAAGGAATCAGTGGTACTGGCGGTGAGTGTCATCAGCGGGCACCGAGTTCGTGGACAAAATCGACAACTGCGCGAACGTGATCCGGATTCATATCCGGCATGACACCGTGTCCAAGATTGAAGATATGTCCGGGACGTCCTTCGGCCAGCTGCAGCACATCAGCCACTCGCTGACGAAGGACCGGCAGGTCTGCGTAAATTGATACCGGGTCCATGTTACCCTGGATCGCAACGTCATAACCAAAGGTCTTCCACGCTTCATCAAGTGGTGAACGCCAGTCGATTCCCATCACCTGACCACCCGCTTCCCGCTGCAGTTTCAGCAATGCCGGATTTCCGTTCAGGAAATTAATCACCGGGGCGAAGGGTTCCACAGACGAGATCAGTTTCTTCACCCACGGCAAAACGTAGCGGCGATAATCAGACGGACAAAGACATCCGGCCCAGCTGTCGAAAATCTGGACACACTGGCAGCCTGCTGCGATCTGAGCCTGCAGGTACAAACTTGCAGAATCCACCAGGCGTTCCATCAGCGCCGACCAGGCACCTTCATCGTTGTACATGATGGTTTTTGTATGCACGTAATTCTTTGAGCCACCGCCTTCGATCGTGTACGAGGCCAGCGTGAATGGAGCACCGGCGAATCCGATCAGCGGAATGTTGGGTGGCAATGCTGCGCGAATCATGCGGATGGCATCAAAAACGTAATTCAGCTGTTCCACATCCTCGACCGCATGAATCCGATCGACATCAGCGCCGCTGCGGACAGGGTTGTGAATGACCGGTCCCTCGCCGCGAACATATTCCAGATTGATCCCCATGGGTTCCAGAATTGGCAGCAGGTCCGCAAACAAAATTGCGGCGTCAACGCCCAGAATCTCCCGGGCGGTCACCGTGACTTCACAGGCCAGTTCCGGAGTTTTGCAAAGCTCCATGAATGTGACACGATTGCGTACGTTCATGTATTCGGGCAGATAGCGTCCGGCCTGCCGCATGATCCACAGGGGGGTGGTGTCAACGGGCTGGCGATGAACCGCTTTCATGAACCGGCTTTCGGCCAGCTGCTGCTGCAGTGATTCGGGCAATGAAGATGTGGTCATCGGAGAGGTTGTTTCTTAAAACGGTACCGGAAGTTGTCGCTGCAGGCCCCTATTCCGAGGCAGTTTCAACCGGAACAATTCCGGTCTCTGTGATCTGGTAGGGAATGATCTGTTCTGAACAGGCACTGCCGCGGTGTTTGGCAACGTACATGGCCCGCCCCATCTGGTTTCCCTGTCGCGTTCGCCCCATCATCAGAATGGTGTTTGCATTGCTTAACAAATCACCCGTCTGAATTGGCCGGCAGATCAAATCGTCCAGCATGACTTCATGGCTGGTGTACATGAACATTCCACCGATCGCGTGATGATCGTAGGCATGTGCCGCGATCTGTTCCTGTTGTGACCGAAAGTGGACACGAAACAGGTCTCTGGCCAGCCAGTCATGATCTTTTCGCAATACCTGGTGATAGATGTAGTCAAACAAGTGGAACTGGAAAGAGTCAGAATCCCGACTGGTCGGCTCTACCCCATCAATGACAACGCGACGCACGCCGTGTACGAAATTGGAGTAAAAGAATGCGATGGTTTGATCCAGCCGCCGCATCAGATCGGACTTGAATTCCTGCCATTCTTCCGGCTGCATATCACCGATCGTGACGCGTCGACCGCCGCGAGTAAACACGTGCAGATAATCAGAGCGGGAATTCGCGGCGTCCCAGACAGTCAGCGGATCAAACTGAT
>Ga0129345_1000741_pt1 | contig 12145 bp, 13 predicted proteins | sample CPBDNA_FD_94425 | JGI IMG/M metagenome (GOLD analysis project Ga0129345, IMG submission 94425) | Freshwater to marine salinity gradient microbial communities from Chesapeake Bay, USA - CPBay_Sum_20_0.8_DNA | ecosystem: Environmental > Aquatic > Marine > Coastal | place: USA: Chesapeake Bay...
AATGTATTTCTATCAACTATAATTATAATGTCATTTTCCAATTGTTGAAATGGTGTAGTTAAAATACGTTTGGATAAATCGAATTTTGTATTTTTTTGTTCCACATCCAAGTAATGTGTTGTGATTACTTGCATCTCATCATCTATCAAAATGTTATCACACCACGGCTCTAATGCCTCTAGCAGTTCTGAATTGCAGTTGTTTACTCGGATACCTATGTTGTATTTTGGTGGGATGATTGGCTTCATCATAGTATCATGCTTTACACCAGACCCCCATTTACGAATGAATTCTTTAGTAGAGTTATTCATATCACGTTTCCATTTTTCGTGTCTTTTAGTATCACCATCAAAAGAACCGGCGCCTCTACCAGTGAAGTGATATACCAAAGAATCCCACGATTGGATGAGTTGATATCCATTCATTACAAATCGATTAAATAAATCAGAGTCTTCCCTACATGAATGCATGATGGGGTCATGTCCCCCAATTGACTGAATGTCTTCTTTGTAAATCATCCATGGTGCAAAGATGCCGTCGGTAGTTTTATCTTTGTTATCTACAATCAATCGCTCGACATATGTGGTAAACTCATCAGCTTTGAACTCTTCTGGATACATCCCAAAGTCTTCTAAAATCTTCTCCCCACCATTTGGATGAAGTGGTGGTTCAATACGAGTTGAACATACAACTGATTGTGGTTTGAGATGCTTTAATGCATGACAGTCTGCATCTTTACCCAAAATCATATCAGCGTGGAATATCATTATAATATCAGTTTCTGATTTTTCTATACAATAATCATATGCTCTACCAATACCATATAACGAATTACCTAAGTCTGGATTTACATAGTATTTTACACCAAGTGATTCTGAATTTTCTTCTAACCACTCAAGTGTTCCATCTTCATCTGAATCCACGAATACAATAATGTCGTGGTCTTTACGATAAGCGTTCTTTCGAATTGAGGGTATTGCCGTTTTAAGGTATCTCAAGTTTGTTTTACTTGGGATACAAAATGTTATTTTTTCCATTCTATTCTATTTCGAAATTGTTTATCTAATTTTTTTCAAGAGTTTGAGTGATTGAAATTTTTACTTGGAATATTTGTTATCTCTGATAAAAGATTATCAATTACTTCATTTTCACCCAAAATACCAGGAGTATCAGTATTAACATTACCAATATCTGAAAAAGGTATGTTTTGCATTACTAATGAGGTTGGTGTAAATCTTTCTTCAGCCACATTGTATATATCCATATTGTGATACTTAACCCATTCGCGTGTCCATTTTGGATACTTTGATAAATAATTAAGTATAATCCTTTGATTGTTATGTGCAAAATCAAATGTTCTACCAATACCCCTTCCAAAGGTATCAAATCCTATACAAAAAACGTGAGTTGCACCTAAGAAATGAACGATTGGTAACATATATGCAGTAAACTTGTTTTCTTGGGCCCAATGAGATTCACTATGCCTACCATCAAACGGAACGGTTCCAAAATATGTGTTCTCACCTTTGAATCTATTTCCTGGTTTTTTATAGATATCGTGGTTAATTGGGATGGTCTTGGTGTTTATTGCATTATCTATCCAAGTTATCTTCCCAGCAGAATCTAATGTATCAATTGCTTTTTTGTAAAATGCACGGTCATCAACTCGTTCTTTATTATTGTATAATGGACTTGTACCACAATTTATATTAAAAATCTCAAGGTCTCTGAGATAGTATGGAAGTACAATTTGAGGTAACATTTTGTAATTAGATAGTGTATGGTTTTTTGACATATATACCCGAAACCCATCCAATGCTGCATCTGGGTCGGCATAGGTCCAATAATCTAACTTGAAATTTGATGAATCTATTAAGTTGGGAAATACTCTGTGCATTCCAATTGTAATAACATCACTTGGAATATCAAACCCTAATTTTGCTTGGTATATGGATGAATCACCCGTGCCAATAACTAAAAACTTTTTCATAATAATTTCTTTGTTTCCTCGATACCTACATTAAACAAACAGTCAATGATACCGAGGTGGGATATAAACTTACCATTCACTTGATTATATATAGGGTGCTCATATGTATGCCATAGTAATTCTATGTTATTCTTTTCGAATAAATTGTCACCTGATAATATATAATCCATAGAACCCATAACCGACATATATCTATCGACACCCAGTTCGTTACATATAGAAATCAATGCTTCATCCTTTTTACCCGAGTAATCAATATCATCAGAAATCACTATTTCGGTATTTATATCTAATAAATCTAAGAATTCAATAAGCATACGAACAGTAATGTATATTAAATATTTAGGTCTTTGATTTAGAACTCGTTCAATAATTGGATATATGTCTTCAAAGTAGTTTGATTTTGAGTAACATTGTCTGATTGAATTAAGGTGCTTTTTTACCCAATCACCACTCTCGTAGTTAATTTCAGCATCCTTAATTAGTAAGTTATCTCTACTTTTTGTCTTTTTTATAGGAATTGTAAGCCATACCTCACCATCGTTCCCCTTTATCTTGTTTCGTGTTTGCCAACTTCTCTTTGTCAGTTGTGTAGTGGTATATATAACAAATATATCACTATTTTTTATTAGATTAAAATACCCCAACCACGGTAGGTATGTTGGTTGCATTAATGATAAAATTTTATTCGAAGGTTGCATATCCAATTCCATCAATTCCATAGCTGTTTCCATTATATAGCATATATTTTATTTCGTTATGTGAGAATACATATCCATATTCAACCATATCCGAATCCCACCCACTTTTCGAAGTTTGCAACTCATTATAATGACCATCCATTCTATTAAATTTGATACCATTATTTGAAGTTGCATACCCGATTCTATAACCTAAGTTTGGGTCTTTGTATGAAAAATACATTTCATATGTAGATTCATTTTTAATTACAATAGGTCTTGCTAATGCAGTTTCATTGTCATATAGTTCAACGGCAACATCTCCATTACGATGCCAGTTAATACCATCAACCGAAGTAGCATACTTTATATTGTATTTTGGTAAATCACGAGTCAACCAAGCTTCTCCAGAAACATACCACATTTTGTAAATATTTTCAGATTCATCAAACATTACAAAAGGTGCAGTACATATTCCGAATGGTTCTGAATCAGTTCTGTGCATTAGGGGTGCTCTTGAAGTTCTATTGTAAGAGCCCGATGAATCTAATTCAGCAAGTCCCATAATTAGTGACATTCGGTATGTAGTAGTTCCAGAATTCCAACCAATGTAATACAATTTGCCATCAATAAAACAAGAAGGTGTTACACCATTATCATCAAAACAACCACGTTCTCCTGGTGATAAAATAGGATTTGGGGACTTCGATATCTCTCTGATGATACCGTCACTTACATCCACAATTGAATAACCTATATGTGATACATTATTTGCATCACGGCCTGAGTAGTATACTTTATACATATTATCTTTAATATGCACTGGGGTTGGTAGCATTCCGTGTGTCTTGTTCCACCATAAATTGGGGTCTGGTTTTATAACTATACCTTTTTTATTCCACATATTACTTTTTAGGTTTTCTAAGGTTAGGTAAAATTACATTCCATCTATTTCCAGAAATAACACGGTCTACCTCGTGAACTAACCCATAATTAAACAACACCAAATCACCAACATCTTGTATATTTTTCGTATTAACAAAGTCGCCACTCTCGTTCCACACCGTAGTTCCCGTTTTAAGATTGTCATCACCAGAATAACTTGATAAATTTAATATCATACCATATTTTTGGTTCTTATAAGAGTGTCTATGTTTACCAAAAAAGTCATTTGGGCCATATTTTATAAAGTTAAGTGCCAAGCTGAATTCATAATCCGATGGTGTTTCAAAATCGGTCTGAATACCGCTTAGTTCTAAGTAAAACTTTTTATAAAATTTTAAGTCTGGGAAGAACTCATCGGTACGATACGCAATACTATAATATCTACCAGGACATGCTGCTGGTGCTGCTTCTGGTATGTCACTATTTGACAAACGGACTCGTTGATATGCATCTGGTGTCAAGTAGTTATTCCAAGAGATGATATCACCATTGTCTTTATTTAACAATGCTTGATTTATCAAGGTATCACATTGTAAATGTGTTAGTACATTTTTTATACAAACAATGTCTTGATTTTCTAATGAATTCCGTACCTCAGATTGTAATTCGGAATTAAACAATTCAGAAGTACTTGATATGGTTATTACATTACACTTCATATTGTATCCCGAAGTACTTTCTTTTCAATTTCTTATTCACTATGTGATTCGATTCAAATACATCACTTGATGTAACAGTGGCGTCATTAGTAATATCAGATGTTACGTTAGCACCCATAGTTATAAAGCAATCTTCTCCTATTTTTATAAAATCTTTAAAGGCAGCGTTTACACCTACAAATGTATTTTTGCCGATAATAGTATGACCGGATATTGTTATCCCAGATGCTAAATATACGTTATCTTCCAATACACAATTGTGTCCTAAATGATTAGAACTCCAAATCATTACATTGTTACCAATCTTGACAGTAGGTTGTATATTGTTTTTTTCAAGGATAAAGCAATTATCTCCTATATTTAGGTCAGGCCAAGTAATAGTACCACGAGAACAAACATAACTTGGTAGTTCATATCCCAATGATTTCATTTGTTGGTATTTCTCAGAGCGAGTTTTATTTAATTTAGAATATGATAAAGCAACGTGTGCTTTATATTCAGTTGGTGGGAATATTCCCAAAACATCGGATATTTTTACCAATGGTAAATCTCTGAATGTATCCGATTCTACATACTCATCATCTGCAACAAAACCACATACTTTATAGTCAAACATTGGGTCGTTCTCAAAGTAATAGTGTGCTAACTCAGCATACTCACCTGTTCCAAAAATTATAATTTTATTCATAGTGTTATTTATTTTAGTTTATCAATATTATTGTATAAGACATTTGCCATTTTAAACTGCCAGGCCTCATCTATATCAATTGTTTCACTTGGGTGCACTTCATATAGCTCAGGATAGTTAAATGTAAAATCACCCAAATATATGTTGTTTGATAAGTCAGATTTATCACCTGCGTAAAGACAATGTGCTGCTTCAAACGTAGTGTCAACCAACTTAGTATCCAATGACCCAGGATATCTTGTTATTAATTCACCATCAGAGTTCCAATAAAAATTCTTAGTGTTGTGTACTGCAAACATACTTTTACTATCACTCTTTAAAAAGCAAGATGTAAAGTCATTTATAGTATTTACACTCAATAGTGGAGTACATGCATTGGTGGTAATAAACCACTTATGTGGTAGCATATGAGACCATTCAGAAACAACCCGTGGTTCTTTGGTTTCCGATACTGACATATCTGACCTATTAAATATATTCACTGGGTACTTACGTGCTATATCTTTCAACTCATCATCATATAATGCAATGTATATGTTTTCATTTGGTATAAGGGTACTATCTACCAATTTTTTAATAGCAATGTCTAACAAAGTGCTTCCACCAAATGGCAGTATCATCTTATTAAGTATTCTTTTTGAGTTTAAACGTGCTTGAATAATAAAACACACATCTTTTATATTTTTCATAGTTCTGAGATTTCTTTTGTTAGATTTCGTATTTGCTTGTCACATTCCTTTATATTATAGAATATAGATTGTGCTCTTTTTTCATCCAACTCAAAGCACAATCTGACCACATCCATCCAATGTTTATTATTCTTTGCACGTATCAGTTCTATTTCATTCAAAATATCAATCTTACTTCTATTAGTGTCCATATGTAGCATTTCACTTAAATTTAAAACTTCACTATCTAATTTTTGAATCTCTCTTAATATCTTACTCGATTTTATACTATCCAATTCTTCTAATAAGTTTAGAAATTGCATAGTAAATGAATTTACACTATTTCTAATTTGTTCAATTTCATTGATAAGTATACTATTTTTCGAATCCACCGACTTCTGATTTTTTTATTATACAATCAACATCTATGTCAAATAATGCATATTTACCCAATGTAGTTCCATATTCAATTGCAGGTACGGAATCATCATAGCACGGTCTTTTTGTGGTGATGTTATTTGTTGTTAACAAATCACCTTTTTTTATTTTCTTTTTTGCAACAACCGAGCGTTTTCCATTCTTAAATGTCATCTCAGAGTTAGTGTACATACCACCATTCTCAATCAAACTCAATTCGGATTGTCTAATCAAAGATACCATTTCTTTTAATTGATTGGGTTCTAATGCAAAGAAGTGGTCTGGGCCCGATAATTTATTGCTAAGTGTAAAATGTTTCTCTATAACAGAGGCACCCTTGGCAACTGCAAGGGATGGTGTTAGTGTAGATGTCGTATGGTCGGATAACCCAACACCAGCACCTCTAGCATTTTTGATTAGCCAATCTATCTGATTTAAGTCGATTTCAGACATAGGGGTTGGGTATGCATTATTACAATGTAAAATTGTCAAATCACTATTATACTTAAAACAAATGTCTAAAAATTCATCAAGTCTTTCAAACGGAAATCCAATGCCAAGTGAAACAATTAATGGTAACCCTGTACTTGCTACCATCTCAACAAATCTAAAATCAGATGATTCAAACCCTGCTATTTTAATACGACTAACTCCAACATCTACTAATTGTTGAACCGCTTCCTCATCAAATGGAGTCGCCATAAATTCAATACCAACCTCATCGCAATATGATTTCAAATCACGAACCCAATTTCGTGGAGTTTCTATTTTTGTGAACATACTATGTATGTCTGTAATACCATTTATGGGGCGGTCTTGTTTTGCAAATAACCCAGTAGATGTGTATAATTGAAACTTACAAGCATCTGCACCTGCATCTTTGGCGACATCGATTAGTGCCTTTGCCTGCTCGAAGTCTCTATTATGATTAGCACCTGCTTCAGCTATTACAAATGTTTTCATATAATGGTAAGTTTAATATTAACTTATGGATTTCTTCAGTAAATGGCAATTCAGTACCATCCTCAAAATACTTGGTTTTATGCAACATTGGATAGTGTTTTGATGTAGGGTATTTCTCATACAACTCATCAACTCTATCTTCATCACAAATTAAAGTAGCAAAGTAGTATGATGATTTAGAATCGTGTGGTAGTAATCTACCATCAAGACCCATATCTTGAATCGTTAAATGGTTTTGTTTTCTAACTGCCCAATTACCACCATAACTATCAAGTTGAGTTAAAGCAATGGTTGCATTTAGATTATTCATATAAAACTTAAACCCATCCATAGTAACATCGTATGTTCCATCAACATTTTGTCTACCAAAGTTTCTATATGATTTGAACCACTCACTTGCCGATTCATCATCAGTTGAAATCATACCACCATCAGATGCTGCAATCGGTTTATATGGGTGAAACGAGAAGAAGGTAAAGTCTGATTTGATTTGTGGAGTCGCACAATGTGCTGAATCTACTACTACAATTTCATTGTAATTGTCTTCACTCAATGTATCAAATCCTTTAATGTTAGATACACCACCATATAGGATTGGCATTAGGACTGGTTTAATTCCATCATCGGTATATCTCTCACATCTCCACCTACGTTTTTCACGATAATCATCCAAATCAAAAAGTAGATTCTCATCTACCTCAACCCAAATCAAATTATGTCCGTGGTGTTTGGCAGCCCAAGCAGGTGATGTAAACCCAATTGAAGTGGTATATACATCACACGACCCATACTTTTCTTTTAGATATGCAAATATCATAAAGGCGGCCGCGGATGCAGAGTTCACCCCAACATTGTACTCCTTGGAAGAGAAGTCCTTATACCTCTCTTCCATAAGATTTACATTAGGACCAAACCCAAGGTCACCACTTTGTATAACACTTGATATAAGACCTATTGCTGAGTCTGATATTTTAGTTTGGAATAGTTTCATCTTAACACTCCAAACCTTTGTTAATCAATTCAACCAATTCCTCGATGTCTTCTTTTACCCAAAGTGCCGAATTAAAATGAGGACCATCATACTTCTCAAAGTCTTGGTGAGTCTTGTTAGTGTATTGTGGTCGAATCTGAAGTAGGTTGATTCCCGGAACTTGGTATGTAAATGGTAATTCAGTTTCTGCCAACATATCTTCGTGTAGTTTCTCACCAGGCCTCAATCCCATTAGTTCGGTCTTAGACTCTTTACCAACAATCTGCTCCAATGCTTTAATACAATTTGGTAGAGTGTATGAGTTGATTTGTGGTACAAATACCTCACCACCATTAGAATTATCCAATGCTCCTAAAACTACATCAACTGCATCATCAAGGGTAAACAAGAAACGAGTCATCTCATCAGAAGTTACTTTGATAAGTTCATCGTTTTGGATTTTGTCCATAAACAGAGGAACAAACGAACCTCTACTTGCAATTACATTACCATATCGAACTGATGCAAAGATTGTTGACTTTGAATTGTAGTCGTAGTTTGTGAAGATTCTCTCAGCAATAAACTTAGATGACCCATAAACATTGACTGGTTGACATGCTTTATCAGTAGAAACCAAAATACACTTTTGGATATCATTATTAAGTGCTGCCTTTGCAACATTCTCAGACCCATCAATGTTTGTTTTTACACATTCATCTGGATGAAACTCCATATCATCAATTCTCTTCAATGCTGCAGTATGGATGATGTAATCTACTTGGTGTCTCTTTAAGGTTACATTCAATTTATCGTAATCTCTAACATCACCAATGACTCTAACCACATCGGGTTGGTCGCCAAAGATAAGTGCTTGTTTACCTTCATCACGAGAATAAACAATAATGTTTGCACCTTGAGACTTCAATCGTTTAATAAGTGCTTTACCAAGTGAACCAGTTCCACCTGTAATCAAAAAAGTTTTTCCGTTATACTTCATTTGTTTTCCATATAGTTTACGATTCTACTACAAGCACTCATATCATTGAAATCATCAAAGTATGAAAGTATCTCGTTATAGTCTCTATTATTATTCAAATATACAAAATTATTTACAATATTCCAAACCTCATCATTATTTTTTGAAATATTATTTATCACATCACCTGATATGAAATCTCGGAGTTCAGACACATCTTTAAAGTTGAATGTCCTCATCCAAAGGTCTGCTTTATCCTCAACACCAATTCCCTCTGAATTCAATATTCGTGTAGTATCTAACACTCTATCCCTCATACCAATTTCTCGTGACAAATCAACAACCTTCTTGTTTAATAAGAATGATGGGTGGAATATAGAACTAAACGCGCCCATATGGATATCACAAATGTTGAACATTCCCCATATGTGAGTCTCATCTAAAATTGGAGTTACACCCTCAATAAAAAATTGTGGGTGATACTGACCCCTAAACTGAAGTTCAAATGGTTCTCCAGGATATGGTTTAATAAAGAATTGATATTGTGGGTTGTCTTTTACAAATCCCTCAAAGTATTTAAGCAATTCACCTCGTGAACTATTAACCAATGAGAATAACAAAACTTGAGTTTTGGTATCATCTACCCCATACAAGTTTTTCAAGTTAGTAATCACCTCAACTGATACATTTAGATTGGTGTCGTATTTTGGGTTACCTACCACTACGGACTTTCCCTCAAACCCCATTACCTTACGTTGTTCCGATATAAAGGTACTATGGTCAAAAAACACATCTATAAAAGGTACAAACCTATTTTTCGAGTGGTTCTCCATAAACCCCTCAACCCCATTTATCATTGCAGCATTAGGTTCAATTAATCCAACCTTTGCACCAAATTCTTTTTTAAACTCTACTATAATTTCAGTCTCAGGATTCCATCTTTCACGGTTCACAATCAACCAATCTGGTTTGAATGGTAGGTTCGTACCTAATGAATTTGAATATACTTTTTCATCAGATTCCACATTGGTTAAAAACTGAAAACTGTTACTATGAACTTTTGGGTATCTAAGTTGTGTATCTTGAGTTACGATTGCAAATAAATTATGCCCTCGCTCAGATAATTCTGTTATTGTGGAATTTAAAGAACTTAATCCTTTAGCATCTGATGCGAATACAACTACATTCATAATTTTTGAATTTAAATTACCAAACGAGGATTTATCTAACTATTTTACTATGAAAAAACTATTACAAGATACACCAGGACCACCCTCTCTATCGGTATCAGTTGTGTGATGAACTTCGGTATTTTTTTGTACTGCAAATTCATTTACTGCCTTATAAACTCCACACTCTTTACCTCTCCATACACGAGTATCTGGGAAATAATCATGTCCTGAAAATATCCCACCCCTTTTTAGTTTTGGCCACCATGCATTTAAATCTTCAACTACCGATTCATAATCATGTGCGGCATCGATGTATATAAAATCAAAGTAATTATCCTCAAATAGTAAACTACCTTCGTATGAAAAGTTTCTTACAATTTTTACGAATGGGTTTGAGCTAAATCTAATAACACAACCTAAGTATTGATTATTTAAGTCATTTTGAGTATAACTGGCATCGTTTATTTCAGGTCGCTCGGGGTCTTCAGTCCAACAATCCAAACCAAATAGCATACCTTCTTTAAACTTAGAGTTTTTAGCCAAATTCTGAAGATTACCTGCTTCTCTAACTCCAATTTCAATACCCACTTTACAATCTAATAATTCTAACCCCTGATAAATGTCAGGTTTAAAATTACAATGTTCTTTTAAGATTTTGATTTTTTGTTCTTTTGTCATAATAAATCTCTAACTATTTTAGTGAATGTTGTATTTTCTTCTTTTATTTTGTCTATTGTTAATTCATCCAAGTATTTTTTACCACTACTCTCCCATAGGTGATGTGAGTAAGCATTTGGAAAAGATATATCTTTTTCAAATAATGCTTCAATATGGTCTTGATGGTAAAGAGGCCAAAAGAATGCTTCGTGATGTATAATTGTTAATTCATTTGGAATTTGTTGAGATAACCACAATGGGTAATTTACCGAATGTGTACACCAAGTTGGTGAGCCGGGAGGACCACCACCAAACGAATCTTTGAACCCCATCAACCATTGTGTAAGAAAAGTTGAGTTGGGTTGGGATAGGATAACGGCAGGACATAGACCTTCACGACCACCTTGACCTTGTTGACCCAATACAACTTTGTTATCTAACAACTCCGTAAATGATTTAACAAATATAGTATCCGTATCCACATAAACTCCACCCTCTTCTATAAGAACTTGAAGTCGAATAACATCGGATTGATGGGCAGGTTGAGTGATTTGCTTACCAAAGATTTCCGTAGGTGGTTCAACCTTTTCTAAGGTTACCATATCCTTAGTCAAGTCCCACCACTCCCCATTAGGTTCATCATCCACCCATATAGTAATAGAATCAAATCCACCACGAATAAAAGCAGATTTAACCGATAGATAGTGGTGTAATTTCCACTCTCTACCGTTTCTACTTAAATGAACATAATGTAACTTATTAGGAATCCATTTCATAGTCTCGATCATCATGTGGCTATTTTGACTGCAACCCTCGCTTAGGATATGGTGCAAACTTTCTAGTCAATTTTGATATATTTACTGACTCCATCTGTCTTAAAGCACGGCTCTCCCTCTCTAATGTCTTCTTTGCCTTGTCCTTGTTATCCACAACGGCTTTGAACGCTTTGTAGGCTCGGAGCACTCTGCTTTTGAAGGCCTTGTCTTCTATGAGAACTTTCCCATGATTTGGCTTCTTTGAGATAGATAAATTGTAAAATTTTCTTGTGACACACGATTTGTTCCAAAAATGAGATTACACAAGGGTGTCGTAATATTCGTTTTGCCTTTCTTGCCTATCAACATCTTTGATGTGCCAAAGTGCATATTCGGCTTGAGTAGGCAGTGTTGTAAATTCCTTATGTCCAACAATTCGTTCGTGCACATGATTTGTCCAATTGATGTCGGGGTGATTTCTATAAATCCTAGATTGAAAATCAGGCCAATTGACCCAACCCTTATCATTTTGTTGCCACCCCCACATTTTTAGATGTGTATCAGTTAATCCTTTGACAATATTCACTCTAGGAACAAAAAACAAG
>Ga0129345_1000746_pt1 | contig 12120 bp, 10 predicted proteins | sample CPBDNA_FD_94425 | JGI IMG/M metagenome (GOLD analysis project Ga0129345, IMG submission 94425) | Freshwater to marine salinity gradient microbial communities from Chesapeake Bay, USA - CPBay_Sum_20_0.8_DNA | ecosystem: Environmental > Aquatic > Marine > Coastal | place: USA: Chesapeake Bay...
CTGGAAATACATATTGAACAAAACAAAGCTTCAAGCAGATAAAATACATAACTACGAAATTGATGAAAAGTTAACTCAAGAGGTTACTTATGTAAGATTGAATATTTATCCAGATGGAGGTGTCTCTAGATTAAGAATTTTTGGTTTGAAATCAACAAATGAGTAATATTTCTATCGAAAAATTAGATACTAAAACCTTCTCAAGATTTGGGAGCGTGATAGAAAAAAGGAATGCATTAGAACTTCGCTCTATCAATCAAGGAACAACTACTAGATATCATAATATTTCTGAATTAAGTCTAGAAAGTAAAAACGGAAATTCAGGTATTTCTATCTTCTCCGGTGCACCAAGAAGTTTCCCTATAGAAATAAAGATAATGGAGAAACATCCAGTTGCTTCGCAGAGTTTTCTTCCAATTCAAGATTATGACTGGCTAATAGTCGTTAGTGAAGAAAAAAATGAATTACCAGATTTGGATACATTAAGATGTTTCCACGTAAACGGAGATACCGGTATTACATACAATCAAAATATTTGGCACCACCCTCTTTTAGTTAAAAAGAAACAAGATTTTTGGGTGATTGATAGGATAAATGATCAAGAAGATTCTTCTATTAATTTAAAAGAATATCACTTCAAAAATAATGAGACTAGGTTCATAAATTTACAAACCTAATAATCTTTTTGATGCAGCTTTATGTTTTTCTAAAAATAAATTTAGATCAAAATTATTTAAATGACCATTTTGAGAAATTATTTCTCCATTGCAAATTGTGTATGCAGTTTCTGAAGGGGTACATAGTATCAAAGCTGCGAGCGGATCACTCCAAGCTCCAGACATAGCTATTTTGTTCAAGTCATATATTGCAAAATCTGCTGCTTTACCAATAGAAATCTGGCCTATATCATCTCGGTTTAATACCTCTGCACCACCCCTAGTTGCTGTGAATAAGGCTTCTCTTGGTAAAAATTTATTAGCGCCTAAGTTAACTCTCTGTAATAGCATAGCTTGGCGAGCTTCACTCAAAAGATGTCCACTATCATTTGAACTTGAACCATCTACACCTAGCCCTACTTTTACACCTTCATCTATCCACTTTCTCAATGGCGCTATTCCACTTCCTAACCTCATATTTGAACAAGGACAATGGGCAATTCCAGTGCCAGTTCTTGAAAACAAGTCAATTTCTTCTTTATTTAATTTTACACAATGGGCATGCCAGACATCGTTTCCAACCCAACCTAATTCTTCAATATACTGTCCTGGCCTCATACCAAAATGTTCTTGTGTATAAATAATATCTTCTATGTTTTCAGCTAAATGTGTATGCAAACTAACTGAAAAATCTCTTGCTAGCTCTGCCGTCTGCTTCATTAAATTTTGACTTACACTAAAAGGTGAACAAGGAGCCAAAGCTATTTTTAACATAGAAAAATCAGAACTATTATGAAACTTCTCAATTACCCTTTGACAATCTTTTAAAATATAATCCTCATCTTCTGTAAGTGAGTCAGGTGGCAAACCTCCCTTGCTCTCACCAATACTCATAGAACCTCTTGTTGCATGGAACCTACAGCCCACTTCCATTGCGGCTTCTATTTGATCTTCTAGTTTTGAGCCATTTGGGAATAGGTATAAATGATCACTAGAGGTAGTACATCCACTTATTACCATTTCAGATAATCCAATTAAAGTTGATATGTATATATCGGAAGGTAATATGTTATTCCAAATAGGGTACAAATTTGTAAGCCAGCCAAACAATGACTCATTTTGAGAGCCTGGGTAACAACGCGTTAAATTTTGAAATAAATGGTGATGTGTATTTACCAAACCTGGTATAACAACCATATCAGTGGCATCAATGACTACATCAGCATTGAAATTAAAATTTTCAATAACCCCAATTTGAATTATTCTACCATCTTCGCAACAAATAGATTTATTAATAAGCTCAGTTCTATCATCATCCATTGTCGCAATGACACTTGCGTTTTTAATTAATAATTTTGACATTATATCTCTTAAGCCCTTAATACTCTTAAAATTTCAGTTGGTGTTGCTGGAGAATTAAGTAATTCAGGCTTAGAACCATCTGAAGAAGCTTTAATAGCCTCTTTTAGAGCCAAGAAATGCGATATTGCTAGAAGTAGAGGTGGTTCTCCAACGGCTTTAGATCTAAAAATCGTATTCTCATCATTATGTGCTTTTTCTAATAATTTAACATTGAAGATAGGAGGAATGTCTCTACTGCCTGGCAATTTATATGTAGATGGTCCAGTAGTTAATAATTGACCTTTTTTTGAAAAATAAAGCTCTTCACAAGTTAACCATCCTAATCCTTGAACAAATCCTCCTTCAATCTGACCAATATCAATATTTTCATTAAGTGAGTTTCCACAATCTTGAATTATATCAGCTCTTAAAATTCTATTTTCACCAGTATTAATATCAATTAATGCCTCAGATACTGCTGCTCCCCACGTAAAATAAAAATAAGGATGCCCTTTAAGTTTTCCTTGATCCCAATGTATTTTTGGAGTTTTATAATAACCCGTAGATGAAAGTGACACTCTGTTTTCCCAGCACGAGAAAGCTAACTCTTCGAATGATAAACTTTTGTTACCTGCTAAAACTCTTCCATCTTCGAAAATAATCTCAGATTTAGATTTTTTAAATAATTCACTTACATGGTTAATCATTCTTTTTTTAATAGTAGACGCAGCATTCCATGCTGCCATTCCGTTTAAGTCCGATCCTGATGATGCTGCTGTAGCAGAGGTATTAGGTACTTCTGCTGTATTGGTTGAGGTAATATGTATTTGATTTAAAGGTACTTTAAAACATTCTGCAACAACTTGAGCAACCTTAATAAATAAACCTTGTCCCATCTCAGTTCCACCATGATTTAATCTAATTGATCCATCTGCATATACGTGGACTAAGGCTCCTGCTTGGTTAAATGAGGGTTTGTTAAATGAGATCCCAAACTTTGCTGGCATAAGTGCAATGCCTTTTCTAAAAGGTAATTTTTTCTTTATTTGTTCCAAATTAAATAGTTTAACCTGGTTTTTTCTTTCAAGATAATTGCTCAATTTATAAATTTCATTAATAACTCTATCAATTCTAGGTTTTGAAACTCTTTGTCCATATGGAGTAGTAAGGCCATTTTTTTTGGAATAATAGTTAACAGACCTAATATCGTCTAAAGGTTTATCTAAGAATTGAGATATTTGGTATAGGATATTTTCTATTACCAACATACCTTGAGGCCCACCAAAACCTCTGAAAGCTGTATTTGAAACTGTATTAGTTTTACAAATATATCCAATTGCTCTAATTGATTTTATATAATAGGAATTATCTAAATGGGTTAATGCTCTTGTCATTACCGGTCCTGAGAGATCTAAAACGTTGCCTCCATTACTTAAAAGTTTTAAATCTAAGGCATTTATCTTTCCAGTTTTTGAGAAAGCTACAGTAAAGTATACTTTAAAATCATGTCTTTTTCCTGAAACCGTCATGTCATTATGTCTATTGAGACGAATTTTTACTGGTCTGCGTGTTAAAAATGCGCATAGAGCTGACATAGCAGCAAATATACTTGCTTGACTTTCCTTGCCACCAAATCCTCCTCCTAATCTTCTTACTTTACTATCAATTTTAGCAGAGGGTATGTTTAATACTTTACTAACACTGTGTTGAACTTCGGTAGGATGTTGAGTGCTAGACCAAACTGTATATTCATTATTTTCTCCTGGAAATGTTATTGCCACATGAGTTTCAAGATAAAAATGGTCTTGGCCACCAATAACAAAATCACCAGAAACCTTAAATTCAGACTTTTTTATTTCATCATTTACAAATCCTTTTTCTAAGATAATAGGTTCATCTAAAAACGATTTTTTTTTGTAAGCTTCATCAACCGACAGAATCGGTTTTTCCAACTCATCTATCTCAACATCTACAAGTCCACTAGCATGTATAGCTTCTTGATATGTGGGGGCTAAAACAATTGCAATAGGCTGTCCCCAATATGAAACCGTATCTTCTGCAAGCATTGGTTCACCAGCTTTTATTGGACCAATATCATTTTGGCCAGGAATGTCTTTAGCTATTATAACTTTTGTATAAAAGGGTAACTTTTTTAATTTTCTACAATTAATTTTTTTAATTTTACCTAAAGCAATTCTTGATGTGACCAAAGCACCATGTAGAAGGTTTGGTGAGCTTGGCATGTCATCTATATATACTGCTTCTCCGACTGTATGCCTAAGAGCAGAATCATGTATAACATCTATATGCATAATTAAAATTCCATAATAGATATATTTTTTTTATTACCATTCAAACAATGCTCAAGCCTATTGAATAATCCTTTAAGAGACATAATCCTGTAATCTGCTGTACCTCTTAAATCTGAAATTGGATTTACATAATTCTCTACTTCATTAACAGCTATATCAATTGCTTTGCTTATTCTTTTTCCAATCATTCTTTTAGATAATTTTTCTAATATTTTGGGAACTGCTGCAACACCTCCTACGGCAATACATAAATCTTCTACAATTTGGTTTTGAGTTCTTATATTAATCGCCAAAGAAATGGTGGAAATATCTTGGTCGAATCTTTTAGATAATTTCCAAAAAAAGAGCTTGTTCGCCTTCTCCAGGATAGGTATTTCAATTGAAACTAAAATCTGGTCTTCTTTTAAGATGTTTTTTCTATAATCAATAAAAAAATCTTTAAGCAAAATGGTTTCAAAGCCATTTTTCCCAAAGATATTTAAATTTGCGTTTAACACCAAAAAAATTGGAGCTAAATCTCCAATAGGACTTGAGGTGCATAAATTACCACCAATAGTTGCTTGGTTTCTAATCTGAGGAGATCCAAACCTTTGCAAAACCTCAGTCATTTCTGGCATTTTTCCTTCAATTAACTCAAGTAAATTTTCAATGCTAACTAAACTTCCTAATAAAATTTTATTCTCATAAAACTTAATTTTTTTTAACTCTTCAATCGAGTTTAATAAAATAAGGATATTTTCATTCTCACTTATTACTGGTCTTTGCAGATTTAAGTCTGTTCCACCTGCTAAAAACTTATAATTTTTTAATTTCGTAAGGTTTTTTAATTCATTTAAATTTTTAGGATTATAATATGTGACATTACCTAATTTAATATTTTTAATCTCTTCATCAAAAAATTTATATTTATTTTTAAATGATTTTTTAGTTGTAGATTTAACAGCCCTTACTATTGGTGAGTAACCTGTACACCTACATAAATTACCAGAAAAAGTATCATGTATTGTTTTATTATTAATTTTTTTATTAGAGTTTAATAAAGCAAATGCTGAAACAATGAAGCCAGGTGTACAATACCCACATTGGGAAGCATTTTGTTTTGAAAAAGCAATTTGTAAAGGATGTGGGTTTTCTGTGGTTCCTATACCTTCAATAGTTATAATATTTTTACCTATAACTTGACCTAATCTAAGTAAGCAGGAGTTAACTGGTTTAGGTGCAAAATTTTTTCCTTCATTGATTAGAACTGAACAGGCTCCACAATCACCCTCGGCACAACCTTCTTTAGTTCCAGTAATTTGAAGATTATTCCTTAACCAATCAAGAAGAGTGATATCATAATTAACATCTTTAATTATTTCACGAATGCCATTTACAAAAACGGCTTTTGAAGAGCTGCATGATAACAAAAATTACTCCAAAGTGATTCTCAGTATTATATGATTATAACTTCTTAATCTTAAATAAATCAACTAAATGTCATTTAAATTATTGCAGCAAATTTTCTCTTTTTTTATCCCAACTAATTAAAATTTCATTATCAATATTAAACTTATTCTTTAGGAAAACATCATCAGCCAATGATAAACTCAATTTTCCAAAATCTTTAGAGATACCAGTTACCTTTACAATTTGTCCTTGAAATTCGATTTCATTTACCTTTAAGGGGTATGCACTAACATTTTTTTCATTAAAATTTATATTTATATGATCCATTCTTATTGAAAATTTTTTATTATCTTTAAATAGAACATTATGTCCCCCTATAAAATTGGCAATAAATTCATTTTTAGGCTTATTAAATACTTCATAAGGGCTTCCAACTTGCTCAATTTTTCCTTTGTTCATTACGACAATCATATCAGCTAATGCCATTGCTTCATCTTGAGAGTGTGTTACATGAATAAACGATATACCCAACTTTTTTTGCAATGTTTTGAGTTCAGCCCTCATTTTAATTCTTAAAAAAGGGTCTAATGCAGACAATGGTTCATCTAAGAGTAATATAGAAGGATTTGTAATAAGAGCTCTAGCCAATGCTATTCTTTGTTGTTGACCACCAGAAAGTTGATCAGGAAAACGCTCAGAAAAATCATCCATTTGAACTAATTTTAGGAATTCTAATGATTTATTTTTCCTTTCTATTTTTTTTATACCTCGCATTTTTAGAGCAAATCCCACATTATCCAAGCAAGAAAGATGTGGAAACAAAGCATAATTTTGAAACATCATTGCCGTCCCTCTTTTTGCGGGTGGTAGATTATTAATTATATTTGAGCCTAAAAGAATATCTCCTTCAGAAATCTCTTCATGCCCAGCTATCATTCTTAAAGTCGATGTCTTACCACAACCAGAGGGACCAAGGAAACAACAGTAAGTTCCGGCAGGTATTTTGAGGTTAATTTTGTCGACGGCTACTGTTTCACCATATTTTTTTGAAAGAATAGCAAATTCTAGGTTTTCAGGCTTACTCAATTTTTTAAATCCAACTTAAATATGTGAGTATTTTAATTCAAATTTGTCTAGACTTTAAGCAATTTTATAATAATTATTATAATTGCTTAAAATTAGTGCAAGCTAACCTCTGTGGATATTTACACTTTGCCTACTCATAATGTAGAGACTAATTTTTACTAAACAAACAAAAATTGGAGGCTTTGATGATCAAAAAACTAACTCGACGTAAAATGCTTAAAACTTCTACTGCAGCCTTAGGTGCAGTTGCTGGCGCAGGCTTGTTAAAAGGTTTCCCAGCAATTCACGCAGCTGATGCCCCCGTTATTAGATATCTAGGTACTGCTGTTAACATGGGTGATGCAGTCCAAAAGAAACTATTTGATGACACAGGCATTAAAGTTAAATTTATAGTCAAAACAACTGACGAAGTAACAAAAACAATTTTCACACAACCCAATAGTTTTGATATTGTAGATTCTGAATACTTTAGTATGCCAAAATTAGTTCCATCAGGAAACTTGTTAGGAATGGATACTAAAAGAATCAAAGAATGGGACAATGTAACTACAGCATTTACAAAAGGAGAAGTCGCTGGCAAAAAAATTGGTGATCAAGGAACTGCGCCAAAAAAAGTTATGTATCTAAAGGGACCAGAATCAAAAGAATTTTCATCTGAACCCACACAATATGTTACATTAATACCTACTGTTTATAATGCTGATACACTTGGAATACGACCTGACTTGATCAAAAGACCTATAAGCAGTTGGTCCGAGTTATTAAATCCGGAATTTAAAGGTAAAGCGTCAATTTTAAATATACCATCTATTGGTATTATGGATGCTGCTATGGTTGTTGAAGCTATGGGAGAATATAAGTACCCAGATAAAGGTAACATGAGCAAAGAAGAAATTGATTTAACAATGAAAATTTTCACAGAAGCTAAGAAATCTGGTCAATTTAGAGCATTCTGGAGTGATTTCAATGAAAGTGTTAATTTAATGGCATCTGGTGAAGTTGTGATTCAATCAATGTGGTCACCAGCCATTACAGCAGTAAGAACTAAAGGTATTCCATGCGTTTATCAACCTCTAAAAGAAGGATATAGGGCTTGGGCAGCAGGTTTTGGATTACCCTCAACCACTAAGGGTAGACAAGCAGATATTTGTTATGAATTTATAAATTGGTATTTATCTGGTTGGGTTGGTGCTTATTTAAATCGTCAAGGATATTATTCTGCAGTTATACCAACAGCTAAAAAATATATGGAAGCCTATGAATGGGATTATTGGATGATGGGCAAACCTGCAACATCTGATATTATGAGCCCTGAAGGTAAAAAATTAGCATCCAAAGGTGAAGTTAGAGATGGTGGTTCTTACGAAGCCAGAATGGGCGCTGTGGCATGCTGGAATGCTACCATGGATGAAAACAAATATATGGTTAGAAAATGGAATGAGATGATAGCTTCTTAAAAAAAAATTTTAAAATAGGGTAACACATGTTACCCTATTTTTTTAATCTTTATAAAATATTTATATGATAAAATTCTTTAAGTTAAAACCTTCTGTTGGTTTACTATCAATACCATATAGTTTAATTTTTATATTTTTTTTCTTTATACCATTACTATTAACCTTTGTTATAAGTTTTTGGGACTATAATGAATATTCAATAATACCTGATTTAATTCTTGAAAATTATTCATATATTTTCAAAGATTGCTTTAACTTTGATAAAGAAATGTGTGTTACCTTCAAAACATATTTATCAACCCTTATTTTTTGTTTTATTACTTGGTTTTTCACATTAATTATTGGCTTTTTCGTAGCTTATTTTCTAGCCTTTTACGTGAACTCAATTACCTGGCAGATAGCATTATTTTTACTTTGCACAATTCCATTTTGGACATCAAATGTAATTAGAATGATCTCATGGATACCTCTTCTAGGAAGGAATGGTCTTGTAAATGATTTCTTAGTTTCGACTGGTTTGGTAGATGCCCCACAAGAATGGCTTTTATATTCAGGCTTTTCAATTGTTTTGGCTTTTGTCCATTTGTATACTTTATTTATGATAGTTCCAATTTTTAATTCTATGATGAGAATTGATAAATCAATAATTGAAGCAGCCTATGATAATGGAGCTAACGGTCTTCAAATTTTATGGAATGTCATTATCCCATTATGTAAACCTGGAATAGTTATTGGATCTATTTTTGTCATTACAGTTGTTATGGGTGATTTTATTACAATAGGAATAATGGGAGGACAGCAAATCCCATCTATTGGAAAAATTATATATGTCGAAATGAGTTATCTCCAATTACCTGCTGCTGCAGCAAACGCAGTGATTTTATTAGCCTTAACGCTCTTTATAATTTGGATAATGACTAAAATGATAGATATTAGAAAAGAGCTTTAAAATGCTAAACAAAAAAAATAAAACTTATTATATTTTTCTTTTCTTTTTTTGTTTATTTGTTTTGTTCCTTTATGGACCTACTTTTACAATTATTCTTTTAAGTTTTCAGGGGCCTGATGGAGGCTTAACCTTTCCACTTAATGGAATTTCAACATATTGGTTTAAAGAATTGTGGCGAGGGGGAGCTGTCGTTGATATTGGTTCAGCGTTTAAAAGATCAATAATTTTAGGTGCAATAGTTATGATTTTAACAGTTCTTTTATCTGTAAGTGCTGGTCTAGCATTTAGAAAAAAATTTTGGGGATCAGATACTCTTTTTTTTGCAACAGTAGCTAGTTTAATTGTCCCTTCTATTGTGTTGTCACTTGGAGTAGCGCTTCAATTTAGATTGCTCGATGATTTTACTAAATGGATAGGATCCACTTTTAATATAAATTATATCAATGATTTTTTTCAAACTACTTTAGGAATGTTTACTAGTGGATTAGGTGCACAATTGACATGGACCCTTCCTTTTGGATTACTTATTATGTTTGCTGTTTTTAATAGATTTGACAAATCTTATGAAGAAGCAGCTAGAGACCTTGGTGCAACGCCTTGGAAGACCTTTAAAGAAGTTGTTTTTCCACTAATTGCTCCTAGCATAATTGGAATTGCATTATTTGGGTTTACATTATCATATGATGAGTTAGCAAGGTCATCTCAAGTTATGGGAGCTGACAATACACTTCCACTAGAATTAAAAGGACTGACTACAACAGTCACTACTCCTGTAATATATGCCTTAGGTACAGTTACTACCTTAGTATCATTTAGTGTAATTGGCATTTCTATAGGATGTTATGTATGGCTTAAAAGAAAAAAAGGTTAATTACTGTGAAAAAAAAAATTTGTATAGTTAATCCCAATACTACTAAAGCAATGACTCATAAAATAGATTTAACCGCAAAAAAGTATGCCAACCTGGACACTGAAATTTTTTCAGTAGAACCAAATGTTGGTCCTGAAAGTATTGAAGGATTTTATGATGAAGCTTTTTGTGTTCCTGGGTTGGTTGAAGAAATAAAAAAAAATAATGATGCAGATGCATATATAATTGCATGTTTTGATGATACAGGCTTAGAAGTGGTAAGATCTATTACGGAAAAACCAGTAATTGGTATAGGAGAAGCAGCATATCATGTCGCTACTATGATATCTGGAAATTTTACTGTGATAACAACATTAGCTAGATCTATAAGACCCTTAACACATAACTTAAAAAAATATGGTCTTTTTGAAAATTGTGTCAAAATTACTGCTATTGATGTTCCTGTTTTAGATTTAGAAAATATATCAAATGAAAATCTAGATAAATTAAATAAAGTCATTAAAGATACTATAAAAAACGATAAGGCTGAAGCTATCATATTAGGGTGTGCTGGTATGACTGATTTAGCTAGAAATTTAGAAACAAAACATAAATTACCCGTTATAGAAGGCGTTTCCTCTGCAGTTGTATTAGCTGAAAGTTTAATAAATTTAAAAGTTAAAACCAGTAAAGTTGGTTCGTATGCCTTGCCTAGGAAAAAACAATATAATGGTTATTTAAATAAATTTAAACCTTAGAGGTATTTAAAATGAAATTAAAAGTCTTAAATCATCCTCTAATTGATTTTTATATGACTATGTTAAGGTCAAAAGATACACAAAGCAGCAAGTTTAGATTTTTAGCAAAAAAAGTTACTTCTCTTATGGCTTTTGAAATTTTTAAAGATTTAAAAGTTTTACCAAAGACTATAGAAACACCATTAGATAAACATAATGGCGTAACATTAAATAATCAAAAACCTTGCATCATTTCCATTTTAAGAGCTGGGTTAATTATGAGTGAAGGCATCACAGACGTCTTTGATGAAGTCTCAATTGGACATATTGGTATGTATAGAGACGAGAATACACTTAAACCAATTAATTACGTCAAGAAACTTCCTTCTGATTTAAATAATAGACAATGTTTTCTATGTGATCCAATGCTTGCAACTGGTGGAAGTGCAATTTCTGCTATAAAAATACTAAAACAGCACTTCGCATCAGATATTAAATTAGTTTGTCTATTGGCTTCTGATCCAGGAATTAAAAAGGTGCATGATAATTTTCCAGATGTTAATATAATATGTGCCCAAAAAGATGATAAACTTAATGAAAATGGTTTTATCTTACCTGGACTTGGAGATGCCGGGGACAGAATTTTTGAAACTTGAAAATTATTTTATAGCTTCCTCAAATCGATTCAAATTTTTAAGTCCTAATTTTTCTGCAGTACTTTTTATATTTTCCCATACCAAAGGTGCAACAGGCATACCATTATTTAACCTATCAAAATTAGTAGCTATTTCTTTATCCCCGGGGATCAATACTTTGTCATTATTTAAAGAAGGTTTGGAAGCTCTCACGAAATCAGCATATGATTTAACTTCTTTAGTGAAATATTCAAGATCAACCATTTTCTCAACTGAAATATAGATTGATAACATCCCATTAGCAAATTTTCGTCTTTCTTTATCAGTCAATGCGCCACAAACACCATTACCTGTTAAAGCTCCACCTAAAACTTCCATCATAAAATTTATACCTGAACCTTTATGAAGACCAAAAGCTGTAATAGCGCCAGAACCTTTATCTGGATCAGGAACATCATCATCTCCAATTTTGCCATACATAGCTTCAGGGTTTGTTGTTAACTTTCCAAAACTATCTATTAACGCTCCGTCTGGTAACTTTTTGCCACCCTTTTGAGCAACCATTACTTTGCCTTCAGCAACTGTTGATGTAGCCATATCTAAAACTATATGTTCTTCACCTTGATTTGGTACTCCAATTGCCAATGGAGAAGTACTGCCTCTTCGATCACTACCACCAAAAGGTGCAACTAATAAACTTCCTCTAAC
>Ga0129345_1000750_pt1 | contig 12093 bp, 9 predicted proteins | sample CPBDNA_FD_94425 | JGI IMG/M metagenome (GOLD analysis project Ga0129345, IMG submission 94425) | Freshwater to marine salinity gradient microbial communities from Chesapeake Bay, USA - CPBay_Sum_20_0.8_DNA | ecosystem: Environmental > Aquatic > Marine > Coastal | place: USA: Chesapeake Bay...
ATTGCTAACCATGTACGATTCCCTCACTTCACTATTCAGCGCCTCCGCAACCTCCTTCTCTCGCATTTGAATGTAGGTTTCGGAGCGCAGCGTAAACCGTTCTACCCATTGATAATCCAGCGTGAGGGACGCCTGATGATCGGGATGATTGGCGATGTACCGGGACACCACATTCTCCTCATTCGTTGTCTTGAGATAGGTATACCCCAGTCGGATCCCAATATTGTGCCTTGTTGTAACCTGCCGTCGGGCAGACAATTCGGTCTCCACACCACGTGTTCGACTTTCGGCAATATTTCGTGTATAAAAGTAGGACTCTCCCGCCACAATCTGCCCCGACCTCGCCGTAGGAATCTCCTCCGCCGGCGTCAACACATAATCGATCAACCGGTCAGAAACCCGGTAAAAATACGTAGCCGAGAACCGTGCACCCGGAATCATAGCAGGCCGCCAATCCACACCTGCATCAAACGTAACCGACGATTCCGGTTCCAGCAATGGATTCCCAAGATTCCGCCCCGGTAGTACCGTCTGCAGATTATTGCCAATGTACCGCTCCGTGAAATCCCCGTTTCTCACCGCCCGCCCAGCCGACGCTCTCACCGTCCAGCCCATTTTTTGGAGAGACCCGCTCAGCTGCGGCAGCAAACTAAGCTCCCCGTTCGGATCCCGCTGCAAACGAAGACTACCCGTGACCCGCCAGTTTGTTTGCACCTGTAGCGTCTCTTTTTGCCGCCCCAATCCGCGCCCTCGGTTCCTGTCTCGATTTTGGCCAACACCTTTTTCTTTTTTTCGGGTTGATGCGGATGCATCAGCGCCCATACCAGCGTTCGAGCCATCGCCAGCATCAGCGCCCGCACCTGCCCCTGCACCAGCGTCGTCATTTCCAATCGACCCAATCCAATAGATTCCACCCGAAGCATCCCGGTGATCGCCACGATCGGTGCTCTCGATCTGCTGATCCAGAACCTGCAAGCCGGATACCATCCGAAAGGGAAGAAGAGAATTCCCAGCCCACTCATGCGATAGATTCAGATAGGTTTGGTGCGTGGTGTGTTCGTTGACCGGCGCGATGGCACTGTTGAAATCGAACCGATCGGTCACCCGTCGGAACCCACCATCCATCCGAAACTGATGATCGTTTGTGCGATACTCCATTGTGGTGATCGCCCATTGGTTTCCGATCTCTTCACGCGACTGATCGTACAAGCTAATGGTGTAGAAATACCGGGCGTTGAAATCCCGCTGGCCGAACCCGGCTCTGGCCGTTGCTGTGAACCGACGGTTGGGGGCAAATGCCGCTGACACGGTGGCGTTGGTGTGATCAAAAAAGGTTCGGAAGGTTTCGCTAGAGGACAGTCCCGCTTCAAATGCTGGATTCGCAAACGTTTGACCATCCGAACGAGCCCATCGCCCGCCTGCACTCATCAACCAGCTACCGGCACGAACCATGAGGGAGCCATCTGAAATCGTTAACCCATGCTCCCCAACCGACTGTGTGATGTGCCCGCTGGCCAGGGTTTTCTGCATCGACGGTGCACTGGAGACCGATCCATCCTCTCCAGGATCCGGCGAGTCGTTGGCACCAGATTTATCCTGTAGGGTCTCCATCGTAGCTTCGCTTTTGCGACCCGATGGTTGCAGGGCAAGACGCTGCAAAAAGGAGTTGGTTTTGATATGAATCACTCCACCCACCGCATTGGCCCCAAACGAGGCAGCTGCAGGCCCGCGAATTAGCTCAATCTGACCGATTTCGGAAAGTGGAACCGGAATATTGGCGTTGAAATGACCGGTGAGCGGATCGCTTAGGGGAACATGATCGAGCATCACAAGCACCTGCGAATAGGTGGACCCGCGCATCCCAATATCTGCTTGAATACCAAATTGCTGGCGGGCATTGATATTCACTCCGGTAAACGTTCGAAGAAGTTCATCCAGCGATGTTGCAGAGGAATTTCGGATCTGCTGCCGGCCAATCACAGAAACATTTCGTCCACTGGACTGCAGCGGAGTAGATAGGTGAGTTGCCGTAACCATGATTCGGTCGAGTTCCAACATTGTGTCTGGTAGGATGGCTGACGTTACAGAATCGGGTGGGGCTGCTACGGATTGCTTATCGGGGAGTGAGGGTTCTGACGCAAACACATTGAAGCTCACAAGAAAGTTGAAAAGCAGAACCATAAAAAGTGATGCAATGGATTTCATCTTCGTATGGCAGTTGTGATCGTTGTGAAAGGTGTGATAATTGTGACAGGTCTAACCAGTTGTGGCAGGTGAGCCTATCTTAGTAGCTCTAGGAATAACTCTACATGCAGCATTTCTTCTGAAAGATTAGTACAGGGTGTATGTGGAGTTGGCGGAATAGAGAAAGTTTAAATGCTGTGTTATAACAAAGTAAAGAAAGTTGATGTCGGGGCGACAGGATTTGAACCTGCGACCTCTCGGCCCCCAGCCGAACGCGCTACCTGGCTACGCCACGCCCCGATCTATCTGTATTTCATCAAAATTGAATCAAAATCGTATCGAAATCTCATCGACAGATAAGAAGATCAAAAACAGACCTTGAAAATAGAAGTTCGGCGGACGAAATTCAATTACGATGCAATATATTTTTATGAACATAGTGTTCAGAATTTTTTCAGGAACCCATTTAGTGTTGGCATTTAGCTACAAAAAAGTTGTATGTTTATGTTTTTATATACAGTTTAATGGATATACGTTGACGTTATCAATTCAAACCGTTTCTTTGGTAATGAATAAACGTTTTTGCTCGACTCATTGAATAACTACTTCTAACGTTTTTTTTCACTCGAGCTCCAAATTTATCTACACTACGTAATCTCTCAGGTTGGTCTGCTCATGATACCTGTAACAAAACCATTTGTACCGGATTATTTCGATTACCAGCATCTTCTTCAAGGAATTTGGTTTCGAAATTGGTGGACAAACAACGGTCCGGTTCTACAACAGTACCAGCAAGCTCTGCAGGACTATTTGGGAGTGGATAGTGTGCAGATCCTTGGTAACGGAACCCTGGCACTACAGCTTGCCTTTAGGGCACTCGACCTGAAAGGCAAGGTGCTCACTACCCCGTTTTCTTATGTTGCAACCACCTCGAGCCTTGTCTGGGAGGGGCTGGAACCGGTATTTGTGGATATAAATCCCCAGACCTTCAATATAGATCCGGAAAAGATTGAGGAGCGGGTTGATGAACAAACATCTGCGATTTTGGCTACGCACTGTTTTGGCAATACCTGCGATATCGATCGAATCGATGCCATTGCAAAGAAGTATGGCTTGAAAGTGATTTACGATGCATCACACTGTTTTGGAACGCTCTATAAGGGTCGACCTGTCTTCGAGTTTGGAGACATCAGCACCTTGAGCCTTCATGCAACCAAGCCGGTTCATTGTGTGGAAGGAGGTGCCATTTTTGCCCGCGATCCACAGGTGCAAGAGCGAATTTTCTACATGCATAACTTCGGACACGATGGACCGGAATCATATCGTGGGCTGGGGATTAATGCCAAAAATTCCGAACTGCATGCCGCGTTGGGGATGGTAGTGCTGAAACATGCCGATGTCATTCTGGAGAAAAGATCCGAAGTGGCAGCCCACTATCAACAACTGTTGTCCGGTTCGAGACTCTCTTTTCAGGGGATTCAGGAACACTGTAGCCCCAATCATGCGTATGTTCCTGTTGTATTTGAAACCGAGGAAGCTCTGCTCCATGTCAAATCGGCACTAGAAAAACACCAGATCTATCCAAGACGATATTTCTACCCCGGCCTGAACCAGCTTCCATATGTGGCGACTGCGCCCTTTTCTGAACCTACCCCCGTACCAGTTTTGGAACATGTATCGAAGAGAATCATCTGTTTGCCAACATATTTCGAACTGGATGCAAAACAGCGGGAAGAGATTGCAAGAATCATCATTCAAACCCTTGAGGAGAAAGAAATTATATACAGCTCATGAGTTCCACTGTGCCTCGACTTCCACAACGAGTTCCAGGACTTTCGCGATGAAGCGTCCAGGCTGCTGCGATGAGCGTCCAGGCTACCGCGATGAAGGGTAGTTTCAGTGCTGTAGTACCTATAACTCAGATGCGTATCCCATCAACCCGAAAAAATAGATAGTATAAGCAAAACGATGAAACGAAACGATTAAATAAAACTATGATGAAAACAATCGATAAGAATGAGTTTTTGGCCCATCTGCATGAACTGTTGGAGCTGGAGAATGGGCAGACATTGGGATGGGACACTCGACTATTGGAGATTGAGGAGTGGGATTCGCTTGTGGCACTTTCGTTCATGGCTCTTGCAAAGGAGGAGTATGATGTGGAATTGGGCGGAGATGACATTCGAGGGGCGGAAACTGTACAGGATTTTTACGATCTGCTGGTGAATGCATAGGGGGCAAAACATAGGGGGTAAGACACAAATCAAATCATAAAAATGGGAAAATCATGAAAATTACAGCACCTGTATCAGAGATTCAGAGACTGGTTGATGAGGGAGCGTACAGTCAGACAACGTTTCAAAAAGATGTGCTGGAAACGCTGGGATTTTTCGTCCTTCGTGCCGGGATTGGCAAGGAGAATGCCGAACGGTATTTGCATACCTACCGGGAGCTGAGTGCGCAGGGGGTTTTGATGCGTTCGGAGTTTCATAGCACCGAGGTGAAGATTAGCCATGTGGATCATTTTGATGATCTGCCGAAACTTGCTGAGTTGCAAAATGTATGGCCACACCTGTATGGAGGCATCGTGGGAACCAGTTTTAAGCGGATTTTGGCAAAGGCGGCAGACTCTCCGAATCCTGTAATTTTGCATCAGGATATCTGCTATCAGTATGGGGAAACGGAGCAGTATTCGTTTTTCATTGCGCTGACGGAGTGTGGTTTGACGAACGGTGGGTTGAAGTTTTATCCGGGCACCCATAAATTGGGCTATCTTGGGGATGCAGGAACGTTAAACCCGGAGATTTTGCCCGACGGCTTGCCGGTTTGTTCGCCGGTGCTGTATCCAGGTGATGTGGTCATTATGCACTCTTCGACCTGGCATTTTTCCGATGCGTTTGTTTCCGGGAATGAGAGAATTTATATCGAACTGCACGTGTTGGACGGGAACAGCCCGTTTTCTCGGGAAACGATTGCAGGTACTCCTACAAACGGGTGGAAGGTGGATTACGATCCGGTGATGCGGGAAGATGCAAACTTTTTTGTGCGTTCGCGGAGTCAGTCCTTGAAAGAGGCGCGGGCAGAGTTGGCGGAATTGCAAGAACTTCGGGGCTGATGCGAGGGACGAAAGGGATGCAAGATCCCGTTTCCTCCGGATTTGATGACGGTATTCTTGCCGAAGCGCGGGAGCATCTGCGGCAATTTGTGTTGCGCTCTTCGCAAGAGATGTCTGCAACAGGTCGGATGCTCGATATCGGTGCTCAGGGCAGAACGTACGTTCGAGATAGTTTTCCGGGGTGGGTGATCGAGTCCCTGGATCTGGTGGACGATTACAACCCCGATTATGTAGGCGACATAACTCTTACAAATGAGGCGATTCCCGATCATCATTTTGATGCAGTTTGTTGCCTTGAGGTGCTGGAGCACACGGTCGATCCGTTTGCGGTGATCCATGAGTTGCGCCGTATCCTAAAACCAGGCGGGGTCCTGCTAATTTCTGCACCGCTGAATTTTCGGATTCACGGTCCGTTGCCAGATTGTTGGCGATTTACCGAGTATGGCTGGCGAGTGTTGCTCAAAGATTTTGAGATTCTGGAACTGGATTCGATGGAGAGCCCGGACCGGGCGTTGTTTCCTGTGAAGTATAACATCCGTGCCAGGGTCGACCATGCGAGTAACATCAACCCGAGAACAATCATATTTCGCCGGATTGAATGAGTTGAACGGGGTCTGGAAACAACAATTGAAGGTAAAGCTGAACCCAATGACAAAATCAGACGAAAAAACGAAATATGATGCGTACTGGGATATTTGTGAGAAAGAGTCCCATACCCGGTATCCCTACGTATATGACGAGCCCTGTGTGATTACCCGCAAACGGTTTGCCGATTTTGAGCGTTTGCAAAAGGGGCTTTACAAGGCATTCCGCTATTTTATGCCTCGATATCAGGAGTATGAGGATATCATCGAATATTCGCCGAAGAGCAAAGCGATCTTATCTCACTTCGACCTGGAGACGATTCGGATTGGCTTTTACCGGCCGGATTTTGTGATTCCGGAAAAGGGGGAAATTAAGATATGCGAGCTTGGGTGCCGCTACTACGAGGCATACTGGGGGCATGGACATTTTGAATACATCATGGAGAAGCGATGCCGGTGCTCTAACGCCAACGGGGGGGATAGGCGCATCATCGATAAGGTGATTGACGGTGCGTATCGATGGTGGACCGGCCTCGATCAGTCCCTTACCGTGTTGCAGGGTCGCGACCGTGAAGGGGACATCCGTTTTTACCGGCCCTACTTTCAGGAGATGGGAACTCGAATGCGTTACATCTATCCGGATACGCTGGCAGATCAGTTGGATCTGCTGCAGGATGGACCTGTTTTGAATGCGTTCTCTCAGATGGAGCTGGAGGAACTGACCTCGGAACAGCTTTCGTACCTTGCACAGGCAGATTGCCTGAACCCGCTTTCCACGGTGATTCTGCTGCACGACAAGCGGTTTTTGGCCGTTTTGTATGACGATGAGTTTCGGGAGGCTGCGCTAGGCAATGAGGAGGCCGACTTTATGGCACCGTTTTTGATCCCAACCTTCACGCGGAAACAGGATCCTGCCATTTGGGAAGATGCATACCGGAACAAAGATGGGTATATCTTAAAACCGCAACTGCTGGGTAAGAGTGAGGGGATTGTACCGGGCCCGTTGGTTACGGAGGCGGAGTGGAAAGCATTTTTCGACTCGGAAGAGATCGAGACCATGGTGCTTCAGCATTTTGTTCAGCAACGAACGTTTAACGCATCCATCGATGGGAAGAGGTTTCAGGATTATGGAACCGGGATTTTGCTCTGCTTGGAAGATGAGTTGCAGGGGCTTGGTCAGTTTCGAATGTCGAGTTGCGAGGTAATCAACTACATTTCTGATGACAGGAAGATGGTACCCTGGATTACGGACGAGCACGAGTCCTACCACGGTAACTATTTTCTTTTGTGATGATTTCCTATGATTTTTCCTCCTGATTTTCTGTATGCAAGGCAGAGCGTAATTGAAAAATAGATGACCAGCAATGACTGCATTTGACCTTCATAACAAACACATTTTGGTAACCGGCGCATCGTCGGGGATTGGCCGAGGTGTGGCACTTCAGTTGGCGTCTGCCGGTGCGCGCCTTACGATTGTGGGACGCAATGAAGAGCGGTTATTCGGGGTGATGGAGATGCTGAATGGGGTAAAGAAGGAGAGGTCAGCTGATGCAGGAATTGGGGTTGATGGGGTCAATGGGGCAGAGCATGGGGCCATTGGGGCAGAGCATGGGTCCATTGGGATGGATGGGGATGCAGTGGCGGGCTTAAATGCACAGAAGCACCGAATGATTGTCGGCGATCTTACCGAGGAATCGCACTTGTCGGCTATACTCGAATCGCTGGGGGATAGTGGCGGTAGTGGCGGGCATATTCACGGCATTGTGCACGCGGCGGGGCAGATCAAGCTGGTTCCATTTGCATTTCAGCATGAGGTGGGGATCCGAGAGCTGATGGAGGTGAATTATTTTGCGCCGGTACGATTGGTGCATCGGATCCTGAAGGCAAAGAGGATTCGGAAAAACGGTTCCGTGGTGTTGATTTCATCGATTACCGGATCTCATCGTGGAACGGGTGGTGGGACGATTTACGGAAGTAGTAAAGGGGCGCTTGAGGGGTTGGTGCGATCGCTGGCGGTAGAGCTTGGCCGTTCGAAGATTCGGGTGAATACGATTGCTCCCGGAGTTGTCGAAACCGAGGCGATTGAGAAGATTCGTAAACAAGTGTCGCCGGAGGCTATGGAGAAGGATATGCAACGATATCCACTGGGCCGGTATGGAACTCCAAGTGATGTTGCATATGCGGTGCAGTATCTGCTTTCGGACGCCAGCGCATGGGTCACAGGAACACGTGTGGTTGTGGATGGTGGTTTGAGCGCACAAGCGTAACCTATCAACCCGAACAAAACAGAAGAGTTGTGACAAAAAACGATGGATTCGCTGGGTTTCATGATGGGAATTGAATACATCGAAAGAATCGAAAAAACAGAAAGACATATACATAAACGGTAGCGGCATGGCATACATCGATAAGATTTCGACCTATTTTCCGGCGCAGCGACGCACAAATGCAGAGATTAGCACGAAGTTTCCGGAGTGGCCGGTGGAGAAGATTGCGAACAAAACGGGGATTCATGAGCGGCGGATCAGTGCGGAGGGAGAGCTTTCATCGGATATGGCAATCGCGGTGGGGGAGCGGTTTTTTGAGGAGCACGAGGTTATGCGGGAGGAGATCGATTTTCTGCTGATTTGCAGCCAAAGTCCGGACTATTATTTTCCAAGTACGGCGTGTTTGGTCCAGCATGCACTGGGGCTACGGCGGGAGATTGGCGGGTTTGATTATACGCTGGGATGTAGTGGGTATTTGTACGGGCTGGCGATGGCGAACAGTTTTATCGATTCGGGGCTTGCGAAGAATGTGTTGCTGATAACGAGTGAAACGATTACGAAGTTTATTAATGAGAAGGATAAGGGGAATTTGACGTTGTTTGGGGATGCGGCAACGGCTACGTTTTTGCGGGCGGATGGGGGTGTATGCCGGCCGTCGAATTTTTCGCTTGGCACGGATGGGGGCGGGGCGCAGAATATTATTATGCATCGCGGGGGGATGCGGCAGCCGGGGTTCAAGGAGGGGGTGGTAAATGAAGATCGGTATGGGAATGTGTTCGATAAGAATTATTTGTATATGGATGGGCCGGAGGTTTTCACGTTTACGCTGAATACGGTGCCAGGGATGGTGAAGAGGGTATTGGCAGAGGCCGGTCTTGATAAAGAGGATGTGGATCTTTTTGTGTTTCATCAGGCCAATGGGTATATGCTGGAGCAGTTGAGGAAGTTTATCAGGATTCCGAAGGAGAGGTTTTATTTTTGCCTTAAGAAGAGCGGGAACACGGTGGCATCGACGATTCCGATTGCGTTGAAGCAGGCACATGCGGAGGGGCGGTTGATGAAGGGATCGAAGGTAATGCTCGCGGCATTTGGAACGGGGTATTCGTGGGGTGGGTGTGTGCTTACGTATGAGGGGGGGCTGTGATGAGTGCTGCGAAGAGTGCTGCGAAGAGTGCTGTGGAGAGTGCTGTGGAGAGTGCGGGGATGAGTTCCTCGTTGGACACCTCATTGAAGCGGCTGATTATTATTGGGGCCCGGAATCTGGGCCGTGAGATCTACAGCCTGGCGACACAGTGCACGGAGAATGGGACCGAGTGGGAGATCGCAGGATTTTTGGATGAACGCAAGGACACTCTTGAAGGTGCCGGCTATGATGTGCCGGTTTTGGGTACGGCGGAGGCGTATGAGCCCCGGAAGGAAGATCGATTTGTGTGTGCGATCGGTGATCCGGCGTATAAGAAGAAATATGTAGAGATGATTCGGGCAAAGGGTGGCATTTTTACCAATTTGATTCATCCCACCACGATTATCAACGTGCACGTTCGATTCGGGGTTGGGGTGATTGTGCAACCTTTTTGCCTGATTAGCAATGATGTTCGGATTGATGATTTTGTGACGATTCAGGCGAACACAACGATTGGGCATGATGCACATTGTATGGAGTATTGTCATTTGAGTGCATATACGTTCCTGGGTGGGTTTGTGAAGATGGGACGGGCTACGTTTACGGGAACCCGGGCAACGGTATTGCCGAAGATGAGTGCGGGGGATCACAGCAAAGTTGGGGCCAATAGTTTGGTGGTGCGGGATGTACCTCCGGGGGAGAATGTGTTTGGAAGCCCGGCGGCGAGAATCAAATCGATGGGGTAGGGGATGTATGAGGGGTTTGCCCAAATCTGTATGGATGCAGCGGAAATTCAACACGGTTGTAATTTTTTGTCGATCGGTTCGAAGTATCGTTCGTTTCCGTGGTTGAATAAGACGGCTACCGAGATTTTATCCATGGTTACACACATATAATAGAGTTTTAGGAGATGTGGAGATGAACGAGCAAACAAAACCAAAGGTTAGCGTCATCATTTTGGCCTATAATCACGAAAAGTATATTCGGGAAACACTCGAGGGTGCAGTTCGTCAGCAGACCGACTTTCCGTTTGATGTGTATGTGCATGACGATGCTTCGAGGGATGAAACCCCTAATATTATACGAGAATACCAGGATCGATATCCTCATCTCATAAAGCCGATTTTTCAAAAAGAAAACCAGTTGATGAAAGGAGTGAAGATTTCTCAAAAGTTTGTGTTTCCGCTACTGGACTGTGATTATATCGCATTTTGTGAGGGGGATGATTATTGGTCAGATCCGAAGAAGTTGAGCAGGCAAGTGGCGTTTTTGGAGGAGAATCCGGAGTATGTGTATTGTGCGCATGATGTGGAGATGATCTATGAGGACGGGATGGCGGTGAAGGAGGTTTTTTATGAGAAGCCGCATGAGGGGAGTTTTTCGTTTACGTTTTTGGATCAGTATTTGAGTCATTTTGCGTCTACTCCGACGTTAATGGTTCGAAGTGCGTTGATGATTGGAGCGCCTGATCATGAAAGCGTGGTTTCTGGGGATCTGTACTATAATTTATATTTTTTGTCGAAAGGGAAGGGGTACTATTTGGAAGACAAAATGGTGGTGAAGCGAAGAAATAAAGGGGGAATTACAGGGAATTCGGAGTACAGGAAGAAAGTAGCGAAAGGGACGTATCTGCTTTGGAAGGAGGTTTTAATGTTTGCGCCGAAGGAGTATAGGGCGTTGGTGCGGTTTAAAGTGGCAGAATATCAGCGGCAATTGCTGAAAAATCGTAGCTTGGCACCGGAAATTTCGGGGTGGGAGTTGTTGGTGGGGGCGTTTCGGAACAATCCATGGTGGTTCATTGGGCAGAGCGAAGCGTTTCGCGCGAGGCTGTTACGGAAGGCTCGAAGCATGGGGGGTAGTGGGAATGGACGGCACCTATTCTCTCGCGTTCAAGGTGCCCACTTTTTCCCAGTAAGGATCTGCTTTCATCACCACGGCTATCAATATTCCATTGTCGTTTTTGATGACATTAGCCTGGGATGATTTTAAGTCTGCGTTAATTTGCTCGGGGCTTAACTTGTACATTCCTCCAGCCGACGCATCAATGACCGAACCAATTAGCCCTTCAAAAACAATATTACCCCATACCTAACCACTAACCTCACGAGTTAATGTTGTCTCATCGGCATGGCAACCATCGAGTTCAATTATCACCATATATGATTTTGCTCGTTTCAAGTCGAGAATTATTGGAGTGCTCCCATATGCTTGACCAATGAGTGTAACGTTTGCATTACTGGGGTTGCTACTTATGCCAACTTCCTGTGTGGTCCCATGCATTATTGTGCGAGGCGAAAGCATTCCTGAACGATGGTTTCCATAATGTCGGGATCCCAGCCGTTCATCCAGTCGGCGTGCAAAGTAATACCACTTATCGTATTACTGTGATGAGTTGATTCTTGGGTGTTTCCGTCCCTGTATCTGACCTGGTGTATTTCAATTTGCTTGACGTTGCGAATCCCATCAACCCGAACAGAGCAGGAGAAATGAAATTTTTCATCGTAATGTCTATGTATTGGTAGTAATGTACTTGATTATTATAAATATAGTTATTATACTATATTGATGATAATATGTTTCAATTGTCGTATTTGTGCGGTACCTAGAACGTAACCATTTCTAATTGTATCTGCCAAGGAAAAGTAGCTGCCGATGAGTAGGTGGCTTCTAGAGAAGAAAGTGGCTGTTAAGAAGATATGTGTTGCAGAATGAACGAGGTTTCGCCCAATAATCAAACCCTGAATCAATAAAGTGACCCATAATGACAAATGTAAGTAGAGCAAACAGAACCCGAATGTACCGGGATGTCGAGTTTTTAAC
>Ga0129345_1000751_pt1 | contig 12076 bp, 15 predicted proteins | sample CPBDNA_FD_94425 | JGI IMG/M metagenome (GOLD analysis project Ga0129345, IMG submission 94425) | Freshwater to marine salinity gradient microbial communities from Chesapeake Bay, USA - CPBay_Sum_20_0.8_DNA | ecosystem: Environmental > Aquatic > Marine > Coastal | place: USA: Chesapeake Bay...
AATACAGGGAGTGGAACCTCGACTCCAGCTGCCGCAGCTCAAACTTCTGAACAAAAATCAATTTCACAAATGACAACAGAAGAAATTTTAAATATGGCTGCTAAGGGGCAACTTGGAAATTTCGGGTATTAATCTATTATAAGGAAATAATAAAATGGCTATTACAAATACCGATTTTCAAAATGTAGCGTTGGCTATCTCAGCATATGCTGACGAAGCATATACAACTGCTAAAAAGCTGAACTCAACAGGTATCGTTGGTCAGCGTGACGACATTACTGCTGATGGTGAATCTTTCGTTGGTCAGTTCCGTATGTACAAACCACTAGCTGCAAATATCAATGTTGCATCTTTATCAAGTGCAACTGATGGTACATACACAGATATCTCAACAGATATTGCAAACTACGTTAAAACAGTACGTACATTCGGTGCTCAACAAGTTAACATGCAAGAAGTAATCTCAAAGCAAGATGGTCTTGCAAAAATTGCTCGTGACTTCGCACAAGTACGTGGTGATGACGAAGGTAATGCTTTGATGTCAGTACTAAAAGGTGTTGCAGCTTCTGAAGTTGCTCTGGGTGACGCAGGTGGCTCTGGTAACGGCGGTATCACATCGTTCGACACAGATGCAGATGCATCAGCAACGGGTTTCTTTGTTGACGTAAACGCAAATGGTGAATTTGGTGCAGCAGCAACAGGTTCTTCTGATGAGCGTAAACTATTCGACTCAACAGCAACAGGCGCAGCTCGTGGTGAGCGTTTGTTCAAAGCTATAGGTATGGCATTTAAAGACTATGAGCCAGACTTTATGTATCTTGTTACTTCACCAGAAGTAATGGCAGAAATGCGTGCAGCTAACGTTGTTGATGAAACAATTATTACAGATGGTAACTTGCAATTTAACACATTGTTTGGTGGTAAATTCCGTCTAGTAATGACTCGTGCAAATCAAGCAACATCTCACGCATCAGGTGATGCAAATGCACGTTCAACAAAATGCACATTCGTAGTTAAGCCTTCTTCAGTAAGCTTTGCTCCAGTATCAGTTCCTACACCAGTAGAAGTTGATCGTGACGCAGCTGCTTACACAGGTGGTGGTTCTACAAACGTATGGTATCGTTATGGATTTATCATGCATCCACTAGGTTACAACTGGACAGGTTCTACAACTGCTTTCGCAACTAACACAACACTAGGCGCAGCAGCATCTTATGGACGTAAGATGGACGCATTGAACCTAGGCATCTTGCCAATCCTACACTCATAAGTAATAGGAGGAGCTAATGGCACTAGAATTAAACACCAATAGTTTTGTATCATTAGACGATGCAGACGTTTATTTTGAAACTCGAATCGATTCAAAGAATTGGGATGATGCTTCAGATGAACTAAAAGAAGACGCTTTAGTCACTGCTACACAAATTATTGACAACCATTCATGGATTGGTTCAGCTGTTAGCTCTTCCCAAGCTCTAGCATGGCCTCGTAAAAACGCTATTTACTATGATGATCGAATGGGTCAAGAAATTAAATTTAGTGAAAGCGAAACACCAGCTGCAGTTAAAACTGCGGTATATGAACAAGCATTACACTTACTAAATAATGAAGACCTTTTAGCAGGAACAGTTCAAAATTTTGAGTCTATTTCTGTTGGAAGTATAAGTATAACTGATTCTAACAATGATGTTGTTCGTACTTCTATAAAGCCTTCAAGTGTAATGAAGTATATTAGACCTTTGTTAAGCAGAGGCTCTACAAATTCATGGTGGAGGTCTAACTAATGTCTTTAAACGCAAAAGTAACGTCTGCAGTTAATAAGGCGTTTACTGCGTTAGGGGATTTAGTAAAATCAGGAACTCTTTCTAGCAAAGCAGTTTCAGGTTATAATTTTAGCACTGGCACTACTGTAAGCACAACTTCAAGTAAAACAGTTGATGTAATTATTCAAAGCACTAAAAATAAAACACAAGACGGTTTTATTGTAAGTGTTTTAATCAAATCTGGGATAGATATTTCAGTTTATGACACGTTAACAGTTGAAGATGATGTTTACAATATAGTTGACTTTGATGATAATGGTTTTATCATTGAAGCAATAATTGTAAAGGAGAAGTAAATGTTTGATAATGCTTTATCAGATATTGAAGAGGTGTTTTCTTTAGCCGCATGGTCTTCTGAAAATATTGCTATTTATCCTGACAATTACCAAGGCGAAATTAGTAATGACAATGAATTTTGTCGTTTATCAATCTTACCTAGCAGCAGTGAACCTTACAAATATGGTGGAAACAAATTAATTCAAGGATTAATTATTATTAAAATTTTTGTAAAAGCAGGAGAGGGCCAAGGCCGTTTAATGCAAATTGCAGATATTTTTGATAACCATTTAGAACAAAAAACATTAACTAATGGCACAGAGCTTGGTACATCTTACTTAAATGTAGAGGGGCTAGATCCAGCTAACAAATCGCTTTTTAGCGCACGATACATAATTCCATTTAAAATATACGGAGAATAATAAATGGCACATATTACATCTTTGGGTGCAGGTATTTTCTCGTACCTAGATTTTTATTCTGGTACAGTTGCCGACACAGTAGACACAGCAGCAGAATATGCAGGTCTTTTCGTTTCAGGAAATTCTAGCGATATCGATCGCTTACCTTCTGTACGTGAGTTTCCTTCAATCGGTACTCCTGCTAACATCGTTAACGTACCTGTTTATGGTCAGTCAACTTCATCACAGGTGCAAGGTCAAGCTGACGCACCTTCACTAGAAGTTACTGTGAACTATATTCCAAGTGACATGGTTGACTTTCATAACCTAGTAGGTACACAAGGCGCATTCCGCTTTATGATGTGTGACGAAGCAACTGCTTTGGCAGCAAGCTTGGACACAGGTACTACACCTTTGGCTTATGGTAACACAGAATTTTACTTTAAAGGTAAAATCGAAGCTATCTTGGTTAACCCTCAGTTGACAGACGCTAACACAGCAACAATTACGCTGTCTACACAGTCTGACTTCTTTGGTCCAGCTACGCTTCCATAAAAATAAAAGTTTTATTAGAAGCCTCTTTAACTAGGGGCTTCTTTTAAATAAGAGAGATTATAATGACAGAAAAACCGTTTAGTAAAAGTTTTGTAATGCGTACAACTTTTCGGCATATGCGCCGAAGTGTTGACATTAGTATTCGTAAGAGTTTTGAACGTTTTCAAGATTTCGATGAGAATTCAAAAGTCGGTAAAGAGATTATGGAAACTCTTTCCGTATTGCATACTTGCAGGAAGATGCTTGATGACTTTCAAAAGCATAATCCAGAATTATTTACAGAAAAAGACAAGTTAAGTTAGGATAAAATATGAAACATTTAGTTGGCAAAGTAATTACAAAAAAATACCCTTTTATGGATGACGAAGTAGAAGTTCGTAAGCTATCCGTTTCTGAAGTATTTAAAGTTCAAGAACTTGTAAAGAAAACAAATAAAAAGACAGATGAAGCATCACAACTCGCTTTATTGCGTGATGTAATTAGGCTTGCAGTAGTTGGTGCAAATGAATTATCTGACGAAGATTTTGATCAATTTCCTTTAGGAGAGTTAAGTAATTTATCAAATAATGTTCTATCTTTTTCAGGACTTAGTGGGGAAGAGGCGGGAAACTAACCGACTCAGAAGAATCAATTTATGAACTAGCATACCATTTGCATATGCCTGTCTATGTAATAGAACAAGAAATGCCATATACTGAATTGTTAAAATGGGTTGAATTCTTCAAAAGAAGACCTCCTGGCTGGAGAGAAGATCAAAGAACTTATCTAATGCTTAGAACTCAAGGTGTAAAAGAAAAAGCAGAAAATATTTTTCCTACTTTAAAGATGCTTGCAGCTAATAAAGAAAAACAACAAACACCTGATAAGGCATTACCTCAAGGAAAATTTCTTGAGCTTATGTTAAAAGCCAAAGGCGGGGATGGACATAAATTATGACTAAAATAAGCAAGGAAATTGTTAACTTTGATAAAGAAATGGAAAGAGTAGAGCAAGAAGTTAAAAGATTTGCTAATGATGATTTAAAAGGAAGAATTAATTTTGCTACAGAAACATTAAAAATTGTTACACCTGTTGATACAGGAAAAGCTCGAAAAGGCTGGAAAAGCGAAATTAAAAAAGATATTGACGGTTATATTGACGGTGAAATAGCCAACAATGTTGAATATATTGATGTATTAAATAAGGGGCATAGTAAACAAGCTCCAAAATATTTCATTGAACAAACACTGTCAAAAATAGGTATTATCACCCCTAATTAAAATTTTATTGCCCTCTGATGGCTTCCTGTATCGGGAAATCGTTAGGGGGCAATTTTATTAAGGAGGTCACGTATGAGTGGTGTAACTATTCGAGTTAGGTCTGATAGTAGACAAGCTAGAAAAGATTTATCTAATTTAGAGAGATCAGTAGCAAATATTGATAAAACAGTAAAAGGCGTAAGTAGTGCTTTTAAAACTCTTGCTTTGTCAATTGGTTCAGCTTTTGCAGCTACAGCAGTAACTAAAGGTATAAACAATGCAACAGACTCTCTTACAAGTTTAGAAAACAGAATTGCTCTTGTTACAGGACGTGGCAAAGAGCTTAATCAACAAATGGACGCAATCTTTTCGATTGCAAAGGCAACTCGCCAACCTGTCGATGCAGCAGCTGAAACGTTCAATCGTTTTGGTATTGCGCTTCAAGAATCAGGAAAAAGTGTTGCAGAAATAAATGTTGCAATTGAGGCAGTTGGTCGTGCAGCCGCTATATCTGGTGGTAGTGCAGAATCTATTCGTGCAGCTTTGTTCCAATTGGGTCAAGGTTTGGCATCAGGTCAACTTAGAGGTCAAGAACTTAATTCTGTTCTTGAACAAGCCCCTGAGATTGCAAGAGTTATTGCAAATGATTTACAAGTACCTTTTGGTTCTTTACGTAAATTAGCTGAAGAAGGTAAAATTACAACTGATGTTGTATTTAATGCATTAGTAAACCAAGCAGATGCTTTAGAAAAGAAATTTCAGAATATTGAACAAACTTCTGGTCAAGCGTTTGTTGTATTAAGAGATCAAGTAGGTCGTGTAACAGCAGAAATCAGTAAGCAGCTAGGTATTACTGCAGCCTTTACTTCTAGAATTAATGCTTTGTCTAATTTTATAGAGCAAAATAGACAAGCAATTGTAGCTTCTGTTGTTAATTCTGCAAGAGGTTTTCAATCTCAATTCCAAGGAATTATTGCTATTGCAAGAGGCGTTTCTAAAATATTAACTGTAATTATTGGAAGATTTGCAGACGCTATACCAAGAATAACAACCCCCTTTAGAGACTTTGCACAAGTTCTTTATGGAGAAGTTGCAGGAGGTTTTTTATTTGCAAGCGCTTTAATTAAAAGATTTGGATTAGATATTGAAGGTGCATTTAGAAAAATTACAGATACTCGTTTTGCAGGAGTATTTAGAGAAATTTTTTCAGCTAAAAGTTTAAAAGAATTTGGAGATGCTTTATATAGATTAGGCGAAGTTTTAGACAGGTATGGTAGACGTTGGTATAACTTTGGAAATTTAACAGATCGTTTTTCTAGATCTGCTAGAGTATACTTGTATGAAACAGGTGTATTTTTAGGATTAATTGATAGACAGCTTATTAGGCTAAGATATACCTCTTTTGAACGTTTATCTAAAGCAGGTTCAGTTTTAGCAGACGCACTATCCCAAGTTAAAAGAAACATTGCTGCAAGTGATTTCTTTGTTCTTATACAGATATCAATACTTAAATCAATACAGCTATTTAAAGCTTATAGTGATGCTATATTTAATTTATTAAGAATTGAACCTCAAAAAGGATTTGATTTCTTAAGTAATAGTTTTGAAAGCGTTTATAGAATTGCAAATAATTCCTTGTCTAGAACAACTAAAATAATAAAAGATTTTGGAAATACAGTAAAAAGAACTTTTCTTGATATATATAATAAAGTAATAGGAAATTCCTATTGGACAGACACAATGGAAGGTACTTATTCTTTAGCTGCTGATAAACTAAACAAGACTAAAGATTTAGTTAAAAACTTTGCTTCAGAAGTTTCTGGTTATGTTAGAAAAATTTATGATTCACTTAACTCCCCTGTACTATCTAGTTCAACAACAATTGATATTACTATTGGAAATATTAAAGCTAAAGCAGGAGAAATTAGTAAATTTTTAAATACTACTGGAACCGAAATAGCAACGGGCATTGCAGAAAAATTAAGATCAGGTATTACTCGTTTGCAAGATATATCACCAAGACTTGCAGGTATTATTACTGTTGCTGTAACAGCAGGGTTAACTCGTGCTTTAAGCCCTAGTTTGTTTGCTAAAACTTTTGGAAAACTTGGTCCTTTGTTATTTGTAACAGTCGGAGCAGCATTAATTAATGCGTTTGATGGGGTTGTATTAAAAACAGGATTTTTCCAAGCATTAGCAAACGGGGTTGGCCAAGCAATTGGAGAAGGTCTTAATACTATTGTTGAAAACATACCTCAAATACTTAAAGCATTAATTCAATTAGCGACTGCTTTTGGGAGAGGTCTTCAAGAAACTCTTAAAAATAGTTTAATAGGTCTTCCTGCTCAAATACTTTCTTTTATTCCAGGGGGTAGTTTATTAACTACAATTTTATATGGCACTTTAGGTGCAGCAGTTTTCTTTAGCGGTGTTAGAAAAATACTTATATCTAACGTCAAATCATTGTTAACTTCTGTTGGAAAATTGCAAGGTAAAGGTTTACTTTATAATTTGTTTGTTGGGTCAGACCCAAATAATCTTAAAACAACAATATTAGGAACTAGTAAATCAGCAATAGACGGTTTTGCTAAACAAGCAGCATTGCAAAATAGAAAAGCAGGTATTGCGGCTTTAGCTAGGATTGGAACAACTATTGTTGGCGCTGAAGTTTTACTTGGAGGATTTTTAGGTACAACTGGCGCAGCTATTGCAGGTATTGGCGCTTCTGTTGTTCAAGAAGCAATTATTGGTAATCCTCAAAGGGTTGCTGCGTTTATGGCTTTGTTTAATGGAACTTTAGCTACTGCTCGAGCAAAACTTCTTGCCTTTAGTTCTTCTTTAAATATAGGGTCAAGTTTAAGCGCTATATTCACTTCTTTTTCAGCTAATGCTATTTCTTCTTTAAAAGGACTTGTTGCTTTTAATAAAATTGCAGCTTTAGATTTTTCAAAATCATGGAAAATAGCTTCTATTGCATCTGGTTCTTCTATTGCTCAAGTTGTAGGTAAATATAAAGGGGCAGTTTTAAAAGGAGCAGGTCTAGCTGTATTGCTAGGTACTTTCTTTACAACTGCAGCAAATGCAGCCGAAGATGGCGCAGAGTCTACAGGAACTTCTTTATCAGAAATGTTTGCGTATGGCGTATCTGCAGCTTTGTTGTTTGCTGATCAAATAGCTGCTCTTTTAGGAAAATTAGGTAAACTTGTTTTAGCTAGTTTTAAAAGGCTTTTTGTTGGTTTTGGTGGAGTTGTTAAAACTGCAGCTTTAACACTAGGCCGAGTTATTTTAACAAGCTTAACATCAGCAGGAGCCGCTATAGCAGGGGTTGTTGCAGGTATTCCTTTAATTACAGGAGCATTTCTTGTTGCTGCGGCTACTATTACCACTGCAGGTATAGGTGGTATAATTTATTCTGCTTTCTTTGGAGAGGGCGACACCTTTTTAGAAAGAGTTAAAAGTAACTTTGAAGGCGTCTTAGCTTTCTTTGGGCTATTAAATAAAAGCGTTGCTGATGTTAGAAAAGAATCATTAAAGACTTTAAAGAATATTGAAAAGCTTGTTGGCAAAGAGTTTAATATTAAACTTTCTACTAAGCTAGAAGATGTTGATTTGTCTAAAGCTTCTGATAGAAATCTATTAAAAATTGAAAAAGCAGTTAACAACTTAGACAGAAATAGATTAAAAGCAGATCAAGAAGTTGCCGCTTTTGGTTCTGTTTCTGAAGAAACTCGTAAAGCTATTAAAGCTGCAGTTAACCAAGTAGAGGTTGCAATTAGAGAAGGTGGTTCTGGGGAAAGCACAACTAATGCTGCGATTTCAACATTACGAGATACTTTTATTGCAGACTTAAGCAGTAGAGAATCTACCGTTGTTACAAGAGGATTATCTAACCTTGTAAACAACCTTTTTGGAACTAATATTAATCAAGCTAAAATTTTTGCAAATGAATTAAAAAAAATTCTAGAAGATCCAAGGTTTTCAGGGGAAAACGCCTTTGATAATCCTTCAGTTGCAAAAGCTTTTGCTGATAATATTCTTGGAAAGTTTCCTGATCTTGATGTATTACCTGAAGCGCTTAGAGCTTTGCTTGTTCAAATTTCTAATACAGGACGAGTAGAGGCACGGGTTGCTGATGCTTTGGTTGCTCTTAAAGCATCCGAAAATCCTGAACTTTTAGCTAAAATTTTGTTTCAAGATACGGGATTATCATTACCTGAACAACAATTAAAAGATCTTATTAAGGCAATAGAAATTCAGAGCAAAATAAACTCTGCTGCAGTATTAGTTGCTGAACAACAGAAAATTGCAGATGTAACTTCTAAAGTTGTTGGGGAAGAGGTTTCCTTAACTCAAGTTCAAGCTTTGCTAGACCTTGGGGATATGGCAGAAATCCGTGATCTAGTAAAAGAAATTTCTAAAATAGAAAAACAATTTGAAGCTTTTGGGAGCGACATTGATGATCCAAAAGTTGCTCAACAAATAGTTGCTGCTGCACAAGGTAGTAAAGAAGTTAATGATCTTTATATTCGTTTAAGACAGGCGCAAGAAGAACTAAAAGCAATTACAGTACAAAGTTTAAGTTTTACTCTAGAACCTGGAACAATAAAAGATATAAATGAACAACTTCAAAAAGCGGGTGTAGACGGATTAAGTACAGCTTTAGGTGAAATATTTTCTTCTGATTTTAAAGACAACCAAGTAGGTCGCTTTGCTTTAGATCAAAATTTAAGACGATTAGAAGATCTTAGGGCTAAACGAGCACGTATGCTTGCAGAAGGTAGTACAGCACTTGATCAACAAGATGCTAAAATTAATGCTTTAACCCAAAGTATACAATTTCAAGTAAAAGTTTTAAATTCAAAAGTTTTAGCCGAAACCCAAGGTTTAAGTTTATTAGAAGAGGCAGCAAGTTTAGTTGAAAATAGAGACATTGGTCTTAATGATCTTTTAAAGCTAGACAATGCAACTATTAAGAAAATTGCTGAAGCTCAAGAAAAATTAATTGGTCTTAAGATAATTGCAGATGAGTTTGGTAAAACACCTTTAGTTGGTTCTGTTATTGCAGGTTTTACTAAAGATCAAGTAGAAGGACAAATTACAGCAGTTCAAAAATTAATTCAAGAACTCTTTAAAGGAATTGGTAAAACAACAGGTAAAGACAGTGAAACAATTATGGAGAAAATTGTAGGTCGTTTAAATGACCTTGGTTTTTCTTATGATTTAAGCACTGTTGCTTCTTTATCAAATAAAACTCTTCAGTCTATTAATAAGTCTTTAAATAGTGTTAATAAAGCTCAAAAAGCCTTAACTAACTCTAATTTAAAAGACAATGCAGCAAGACAAGAGTCTATTAAAATAATTGAAGAACAAAGAAAAAAGTTGTTTGATTTACTTACACAAGGGACTGTGCAACAAGTAGCTCCTGCAATCGAAGCTATTGACGGTGATGTCTCTTTAATTACGAATCAGAAAACTTTAGACCTTACTGTATCTATTTATGATTTGCAACAAAAACTTTTAAACACTAGTTTTCGAGATGTTGAAGCAAGAAGACAAATTAATAGTGAATTAGAATTACAAAGCCAATTGCTAGATGGAATTACTAATCAAGCAGAAACTGCTTCTTTAAGAATGAGAGACTCGATATCAAGTGGTCTTAAGACTCTTATTAAAGAAGGAGGTAGTATTCAAGACTTCTTTGATACATTCCTAGACTCTTTAAGTAATCAAATCATTGATACTGTTGTAGATGCTTTTGTTCAATCTTTCTTTGAAACTGCAGGATTAAAAGAAATGTTTGACAGTCTATTTTCAGGATTGTTTTCTTCTTCTCACGAAGTTGGTAAGAAAATAGGAGAAGATACAAAAGCAGGTTTTGATGATTCTGCCGTTGATATGGGGCCAGATTCTGGCTTCTTTGGAGGCTTAATGAAAGGTCTTACAGGTTTTCTTGGTGCTTTAAAAGGCGGGATAGGCGGCGCACTTAATAGTTTAATGCAAGGTCTTCAAGGCGGCTTCGGCGGCGGTGGTGGAATTGGTTCACTTATACAAACAGGACTTAGCCTTTTTGGTTTTATGAATGAAGGAGGTATTGTACCTAGAACACCTTATTCTAGAGATGGTATAGACTCTGTTCCGACTATGCTAACTCCAGGAGAACTAGTTGTTCCAGCAAATAAAGTTGACAACTTTATGAGGGGCATGTCAGGAAGCACTCAACAGTTTAATATTAATGTTTCTGGTGATGTAAGTCGTCAAACACGTAAAGAAATTGTGAGAATGATTCCTGAAATTACTTCAGGTGTTAATATAACTAATAAAGAAAATAATTATAGAAGATAACTCATTGGGAGGTCCGAAAGGGCTTCCCTTTTTATTCAAAAATGTCAGCAAAAAAGTGAGAAAATTAACGCATCTATAATGATACGAAGTATCACGCAAAAGCAAACCAAGAGGTATTTAAAATGAACTTAATCTTTTATATCGTTGTATTCTTATTTTCTTTAAGAATGCTTTCTTTTACTATAACTGTTATTAATCATCTTTGTCAAAAGCAAGCTATATGTAAAATATATCAGCCAGACAATCGTGACTTAATAGCTAAACAACAAGGACAGTTTGTCTATTAATAGGAGGTCTACATGATTACTGCTGGAATACTTGCTGCTATATGTGGCATAACTCTTCGACTTGTATGGACTAAAACAGTTACAGAAGGCGCTATGTATAATGTTCCTGTTTTCTGGGCTTTATTAGCTATGGCAATCTCTGCTTTCTATGCTCCAAAAAGTTTAGCTTTTATGCTAGGTATTTTTATATTTGATTTTATTTACTTTGTCATAAAAGATGATGAAGACTTAAAAGAAAAGTATAAAGATATTTTGAATAACATTCTGAATAAGGTTCCTGTAAATGAAAAAAGCGAGTGAATCAATCTTAATGTTTCTTGCGTATTATGCGTATGGAATATTTCAAACAATTATGGATATGTTTTTCCATAAAAATTCTCTAATATCAGGCGAAAGGATGAACTGATGATTATGACTGCAACTATGTGCTTGGCACTAAATATGTTCTTTGAAGCACGCAATGAACCTTTGGCTGGTCAAGCAATGGTCGCAGAGGTTACTTTAAACAGAGTAAAAAGTAAACACTACCCTGATACTGTTTGTGATGTTGTATGGCAACGCAAACAATTTTCTTGGACTCATGATGGTAAACATGACGATCCAGCTCGTATGAGTTACCTTGACCGTCAGTCTTGGAAAGAAATTTATAAAGCAGCAAAGGTGATTATGAATGATCCTGAGCTTTTACCAAAAACAGGTGCAACACATTATCATGCAGACTATGTGCAACCATATTGGACTACAGATATGAAATATCTTGGTAAAGTTGGTTCACATTTGTTCTATAAAAAGTGAGAAAATTAATGCATCTATAGTGATACAATGTATCAAAACAAAAACCAAGTGGAAACCAAAAGGAGAAAAATAATGGCTATGTTCGTTATTGCACTTGCATTTTTTATCGCAGCACCTTTGCTAGCGTTTATTGCTGACTACTTGTTAGTTAGATATTTTCTAGTGGAAAAAGAGTAATGTTTATCTTTAACTACGATGAAACAGTAATGACAGTAAACAAAACTGATGCAGATTCAGCTTTAGAGTTTGCAGATAAAATGCTAGTATCCACAGCTGATGGGTACTGGTCATGCCATGTAGATAACGAGCAGGAATATACATGGAAAAGAATCGTGCGAGTACCAACAGGAGTAGAAAAT
>Ga0129345_1000759_pt1 | contig 12018 bp, 8 predicted proteins | sample CPBDNA_FD_94425 | JGI IMG/M metagenome (GOLD analysis project Ga0129345, IMG submission 94425) | Freshwater to marine salinity gradient microbial communities from Chesapeake Bay, USA - CPBay_Sum_20_0.8_DNA | ecosystem: Environmental > Aquatic > Marine > Coastal | place: USA: Chesapeake Bay...
AAAATCAGTTGAAACAGTTTCAGGGTTACAATTTATCATTATGGTTTCATATCCACATTCACTTGCAGCAAGAACTCCATGTACGCAGCAATAATCAAACTCAATACCCTGACCAATACGATTTGGACCAGATCCTAAAACAATAATTTTTCTTTTTTCAGACACATAGCTTTCATTTTCAGAAAACTCAATATTTTCTTTAGTCTTTATTTTTTCTTCAAAAGTAGAATAATAGTATGGGGTTTGAGCTGGAAATTCAGCTGCACATGTATCAACTAATTTATAGACTCGATTGATACCTAATTCATCTCTTTTATTATAAACCTCACTTTCAAGACATTCAAGCATGTATGCAATTTGTCTATCAGCAAAACCTTTTTGCTTTGCTTCTAATAGTAAATCATAATCAATTTTATCAATATTAGTTTTGGAAATCTCTTGCTCAAGAATATATAGTTCTTCATATTGTTTCAAAAACCACATATCAATCTTTGTTAAATCATATATCCTACTTAATGGAATGCCCGCCTGAATTGCATCATAAATGACAAATACTCTATCCCAACTTGCATTTTTTAATTTACTTATTATTGTATTATAATCTTTATAACCTTTTCCATCTGCACCTAGGCCATTTCTTTTAATTTCAAGAGATTGAGTTGCTTTATGAAGAGCTTCTTGAAATGAACGACCTATTCCCATAACTTCTCCAACAGCTTTCATTTGCAAACCTAGAGTTCTGTCAGAGCCTTCAAATTTATCAAAATTCCATCTTGGGATTTTAACAATAACATAGTCTAGAGTAGGCTCAAAAAGAGCGGAAGTAGATTTAGTGATTTGATTATTTAATTCATCTAAAGTATAACCCAAGGCAAGTTTAGCAGCAACTTTAGCAATTGGATAGCCGGATGCTTTAGATGCTAATGCAGATGATCTTGAAACTCTAGGGTTTATTTCAATTGCAATTATATCTTCTTTCTCATCAGGACTAACAGCAAATTGAACATTACATCCACCTGCAAAGTCACCAATACTCTTCATCATTTTAATGGCCATGTCTCTCATTCTCTGATAAGTTGTATCAGATAATGTCATAGCCGGTGCTACAGTTATTGAATCACCTGTGTGAATCCCCATAGGATCCATATTTTCAATTGTACAGATAATTACAATATTGTTATTTTTATCTCTAAGAAGCTCTAACTCATATTCTTTCCAACCTATAAGAGCCTTATCGATTAATACTTCATGTATAGGTGATGATTCAAGACCTCTTGTAAGTAGAGCATTGAATTTTTCTTCTTCAAAAACTATAGAAGCACCAGTACCTCCAAGTGTAAAAGAAGGTCTTATAACCAATGGGAAACCAAATCTTTGGGCAATTTCTTTACCTTTTAAAAAAGATGAAGCACTTTCAGCTGGAGCTACTGGAATGTTAATTTTATTTAATAGGGTTCTAAACTTCTCTCTATCTTCTGTAATCTCAATAGCATCTATATCAACTCCAATAATATCAACATTAAATCTAGACCAAATCTCTTTTTCTTGAGCTTCAATACATAAATTTAAGGCTGTCTGACCACCCATTGTTGGGAGAACAGCATCAATATCATTATGAATTTCTAATATTTCAATTATAGATTTAGTTGTAAGAGGCTTTAAATATATATAATCAGCCATGGAAGGGTCAGTCATAATTGTGGCAGGATTAGAATTAATAAGTATAGTCTTAATTCCATCTTCCTTTAAGGATCTTAAAGCCTGAGAGCCAGAATAATCAAATTCACAAGCTTGACCAATTATAATGGGTCCTGAGCCAATTATAAGAATTGATTTAATTTTTTTATCCTTGGGCATAAAATCACACTAAAATATAAAAAAAAAGGTGCCTTAAAAGCACCATCTATAAAAAGTTATTAAAAACTATTTCTTATGACGAGATTCATCTGATACAGATATTTTTTTTCTACCTTTTGATCTCCTACTTGCAAGAACTCTACGTCCATTCGCTGAAGACATTCTTTCCATGAAACCGTGCTTATTTCTTCTTTTTCTCTTAGATGGTTGATAAGTCCTTTTCAAAATTGTCTATTTAATCGGACGCAAATATAATATCTTTTTGTTCAACTTCATATAAATATTTTTAAATTGTAAATTTGCACAAAATATGATACCAAAAATTATAAAGCTTATAGTCTCCATTTCTCTATTTGGATACGGAGTATACCAAATAACAGAAACATTTATAGGAAATGGAATTTTCCTAATTATTCTTTCAATTCTTTTAGTTGTATTATACTTCAAAAATGAAGTTTTAATATTCGCTTTTTTAAGTTTAAGAAAACAGGATTTTGATAAAACTGAAAGAATACTAAAGCTAATAAAAAATCCTAAGACTGCTTTAGTTAGAAAACAGCAGGGCTTCTTCCATTATTTAAATGGACTAATCCAATCTCAAAAAAATCTAACAATTGCTGAAAAACATTTCCGTGAAGCATTAAAATTAGGCTTAAGTATGAGTCATGATATTGCTATGGCTAAATTAAGTCTAGCTGGAATAATGATGCAAAAGAGAAGAAAAAGAGAGGCTCAATCATTACTAACTGAAGCAAAGTCTTTTGATAAACACAATATGCTTAATGCTCAAATAAAACTAATGCAAGAACAGATGAAAAGAATTTAGTTAAAGGTTTTTATTCATAAATAGATTTTTTTTATCTTTGCAGTCCGACTTTTTAATTATGATTGATATAAATATCGAAAATAATGAGTTTTTAAGACAATTTGAAGTCAAAGTTTCAGACACTTTAGCTAGGATAGAATACGCTGAACAAGAAAGAAAAATTTTCTTAACTAAAATTCATATACCTGATACAATTAAGGATAAATCTTTTGAAGAGAAGTTCATAATTAAGGTTTTAGAATTTATTGAGAATAAGAATTTAAGAGTTGTGCCAACCTCACCCAGAATTGCTAGTTTTGTTAGAAAAAACAAAGCATATAAGCATTTATTACCTGTCGGAATAAAGCTTTAATTAAATTGCAAATCCTTCTGAATCAACTTTACTGAATTTCATTTGCTTAATAGTTCCTGCTAATTTTGGATTCCAAGTCGTTCTAAAACGAATATAATTTTCTGAAAAACCTTCAATAAATCCATTTTTATTTTCAGACTCAAATAAAACATTATGTATGGTTCCAATATTTTTTTTATAGAAATAAAATTTTTTTCTACTTGAAAGAAGTCTCAAAAGCTTGCTTCTTTTAATTCTAGTATTTTGATTTACAATTTTAGGCAAAGTTATTGCATGAGTGTTATCTCTTTCCGAATATGAAAATACATGGAGGTATGATACATCTAATGAATCTATAAAATTCATACTTTCAATGAATTTATCATCATCTTCTCCTGGAAAACCAACGATCACATCTACTCCAATTGAGGCTTGTGGCATTAATTCGTTAATCATTTTAATTCTACTATTATAGAGACTTGAGTCATATCTTCTTCTCATGAGTTTGAGAACAGAGTCACATCCACTTTGAAGTGGAATATGAAAATGAGGAACAAATTTTTTACTTTTACTAATAAACTCAATTATTTCATTACTCAATAAATTAGGTTCAATTGATGATATTCTAAATCTAATCATTGTATCAAGCTTTTCTATTTCTTTAATTAAATCGTATAGATTATATTTATTATTTTCCTGATCATTTTTACCAAAATCACCAAGATTAATCCCAGTTAACACAATTTCCTTTATTTCCTGAGAATCAATTTTTTTTATGTTTTTTAAAACATTAGCTATTGTACCACTTCTAGATTTACCTCGTGCAAGTGGGATTGTACAAAAACTACATTTATAGTCACACCCATCCTGTACTTTTAGAAATGCTCTAGTTCTATGATTTAATGAATAGCTTTCTTTAAATAAATTAACCTCATTTATATTACAAGAATGAACTTTATTAGAGAGATCATTATCAATATTTTTTAGATAATCTAATAAATTAAATTTATCAGATGCACCTAGGACTAAATCAACTCCTTCAACATCAATTAACTCCTTTGGTTTTAATTGTGCGTAACAACCTATAGCAGCTATGAATGCGTCTGGGTTAACTTTTTGTGCCTGCTTTACATAATACTTAAATTTTTTATCTGCATTTTCAGTTACAGAGCATGTATTAATAACATATGCATCTGCATAATCGTTAAAATCAACAATTTTATAATCGTTTTCTTTTAAAGATTTAGAGATATATGAAGATTCAGAAAAGTTTAATTTACAACCTAATGTATGAATAGCAATGGAAGAAATCTTTCTTTTAGACTTAGAAGATAACATTGTTGAAGGCAAAACTAGAATTATTTAGAATCAGATTCTTCTTCTAAAGAATCTGAATTAGCCTCTTCAACAGGTGCCTCAGCAGTAGCCTCTTCAACAGGTGCTGACTGATTAAAGTTTGCATATTTTGTTCTAAACTTATCAACTCTACCAGCAGTATCTACAAGTTTTGACTTACCTGTGTAATAAGGATGAGATGTTCTTGATATCTCTAATTTAAATAACGGGTATTCTACACCATCTATTTTGGTAGTTTCTTTAGTATCTACAGTTGATTTAGTAATAAATACATCATTATTAGACATATCTTTAAAAGCGACTAATCTATAGTTTTCAGGATGTGTATTACTCTTCATAGTTTAAAAGTGAGTGCAAATTTAAAATTTTTTTCATATATCCTATAATTATAATTGCTTAATTTTGCTTATAAATCAAACACAAACAAAATGATACAAACTAATGGAACAATAAAATCAGTGATAATTAACTATGGACTTCTTTTGGGGGGGGTATCAATTTCATTTGCAATAATGTTATTCTTAATGGATATGCACATTGAGCAAGGTTCTCTTCAGAATATTGTAGGTCTAATTTTAACCGTTGGAGCGATTGTTTTTGGACAATTGGCTTTCAAAAAAGCAAATGAAGGTTTCTTAAGCTTAGGGGAAGGTTTTAAAATAGGACTTGGTATTTGTGTTGTGGGGTCAATTATTGGCATAATATATGGAATTTTTCAGATGACAATCCTTGATCCAGAAACTATGACTAAAGTAATGGAGTATTCAATTGATCAGGCAATTCAACAAAATCCTGAGCTTACAGACGAGATGATAGAAGCAATTGAAGGTAGTATCGAGTTTTTCACTTCACCTTCTATGATTGCTGTATTTGGTCTTGGATCAGCTTTATTTTTTGGTAGCATAATTTCATTAATTACAGGATTAGCACTTAAGAAAAATAAACCTGCTTAATTTATTTTATGGATGTTTCAATCATCATACCTCTTTTTAATGAATCTGAGTCACTAAAGGAACTTGATGATTGGATATCATTATCCTTTAAATTTAAAGATCTAGATTATGAGGTTATATACATCGATGATGGAAGCAATGACTCTTCATGGGATATAATTAAGAGTATTATTCAAAATAATTTAAATCGAAAAGGAATATCTTTTATCAAAAACTATGGAAAATCTCAAGCTTTAAAAGTTGGTTTTTTAGAGGCAACAGGAAAGTATATTGCTACCTTAGATGCTGATCTTCAGGACTCACCTGAAGAAATTCCATTAATGATAAAGAAACTTATAGAAAATGATCTTGATTTGATCTGTGGTTGGAAAAAGGAAAGACATGATTCTTTTATTACTAAAAGAGTCCCTTCTTATTTTTTTAATTTAGTTGCCAGAGTCTTTTCAGGAATTAACCTTAATGACTTTAATTGTGGTATAAAAGTTTACAAGAAGGAAGTTGCTAAATCAATAATTTTATATGCAGATATGCATAGATTCATTCCAATACTTGCAAAGAATCAAGGATTTAATAGAATAGGTGAACATGTTGTGAAACACCAGGCAAGAAAATATGGCAAAACCAAATTTGGTAATGAACGATTTATAAGGGGGTTTCTAGATATAATTACTTTATGGTTCACTGAAAAATTTGGTAGGAGACCAATGCATTTTTTTGGAACTATAGGCACATTAATGTTTATAGTAGGTATTGCATTTACAATTTATCTTGGTTATAATAAACTTTTTATAGATACTTCCTCAAGATTAATAACATCGAAACCTGAGTTTTATATTGCTTTAATTACGATAGTATTAGGTGCCCAATTTTTTATAGCAGGATTTTTAGCTGAGATAATTATTAAATTTAATCTCAGTAAAAATAAATTCTCAATTAAAGAGAAAACTTTTTAAATGAATTACTTTACTAGAGTTCTAAAATATGGTCTAGATTATACTTATCATGGAGTATTGAACATAGTGTTTAATATTCTCTACGCAATTTTTAGTGCTTTAGCTTTTGTCTCATTTATTCCAATGCTTGATGTACTTTTTAAACAAACAAAAGGTGTTTATGTAAAACCAGATTATTCAGGAATTAGTAACATAAGAGAATACTTAGAGAATTATTTCAACTATTATATATCAACTCAATTAGAAACTGATATTTCATCAACATTAATTTTGGTGGTCGGGATTGTTATTTTCTTTTTTTTAATGAAAAATTTATTCAATTACCTGGCACTCTATAATATAACTTTTGTTAAAAATGGGTTATTAAAAAACTTACGAGGTAAACTTTATTCCAAAGTAATCTCTATGCCAGTATCTTATTTCTTAAATAAGAAAAAGGGTGATTTGATGTCCAGGATTACAGCAGATATATTAGAAATTCAGACTTCATATCTTTCTATTTTAGAGCTCATGGTTAGAGAGCCTCTAACTATTTTGTTCACATTGGTTGTCATGTTTACAATAAGTCCTGAATTAACTTTATTTGTAATCCTATTTATTCCAATCTCAGGATTTATAATTTCAATAATTGGAAAAAAACTTAGAAAAGATTCTAAGGAAGTTCAACAACAACAAAGTAATTTTCTTTCTATGATTGATGAGACTATAAGTGGTCAAAAAGTTATTAAGTCTTTTCTTTCAGAATCATTTTTTAATAAAAAATTTAATAGTATTAATGAAATACTATACAGATTTTCCAATAAGGTAATAAACAGAAAAAATTTAGCAGGCCCATTTAGTGAATTCATGGGTATTTTAGTCATCGGGGTTCTACTATGGTTTGGAGGTAAAATGGTGCTAATTAATGAAACAATTTCTGGAACAACATTTATAGTTTTTATGGGTCTTGCTTATAATATTCTTACTCCAGCTAAAAATTTAAGTAAATCTTTTTATAGTATAAAAAAGGGAAATGCAGCAGCTGAAAGGGTATTTGAAATAATTGAATTTAAACATGATAATGACTCAAATAGAAATCAATTGCTTAAAACATTTAATGATAAAATAGAATTTAAAAATGTTGATTTTTCATACGGACAATCAAAAATATTAGATAAAATTTCTTTCACTATTAAGAAAGGTGAAAGTGTTGCTTTGGTTGGTTCTTCAGGAAGTGGAAAAACAACTATTGCAAACTTATTAAACGGATTCTATAATTCTGATTCTGGATCAATAAGCATTGATGGAATTGAAATCTCTTCTATTACTCGTGAATCTTTATATAAAAATATATCTATTGTTACCCAAGAATCTATCCTTTTCAACGACACAATCAAGAATAATATAAGAATTGGAGATTTAGACTCTATCGATGAAGATATTGTAAATGCGGCTAAAGAAGCTAATGCCCACGAATTTATTCTTGAACAGAGTAAAAAATATGACACTAATATAGGTGATTATGGAGGTAAGCTTTCAGGTGGACAGAAACAAAGGTTAACAATTGCTAGGGCAATGCTTAAGAGTCCATCTATTTTAATTTTAGATGAAGCTACTTCATCTTTAGATAGTGAATCAGAAAAGAAAATTCAAGATGCAATTGATAAGCTAATGCTGGATAAAACTTCATTAATAATTGCTCATAAGTTTTCAACAATTAAAAAATGTGACAAAATAATTTTAATTGATAAAGGTAGAATAGTAGGTGAAGGAACCCATGATGAACTTATTAACTCAAATTCTTCATATAAATATATGAATGAACTTCAAATGTAATTTTAAATCAATTAAATTTACAGCTTAATATTCTCAAATGATATTATTTTTTGGTGATTCAAAATCAAAAGTATTTGCAGTTGAAACCTCCGTAAAATTATCAGCTGAAAATTTAAAAAAAATTTCCTGGGCACTTAATTCGACATTTATAAATAAACATAGAATTGAGGAAAAGTTTATTGGACCAAAATCTTCAATGATTTCTCCTTGGAGTACAAATGCAATTGAGATTACAAAAAATATGGGAGTTGAATCATTGATTCGAATTGAGGTATTCAATAATGTCAAAATTAATAGATACTTCGACAGAATGATTCATCAGAAATATAATGAATTGAATCAAAAAGTTTTTACAAACATTCTAAATGCTGAAAAACAATTAATTATTGATAATATAAAAACTTACAATGATGAACAAGGATTAGCACTTGACGAGTTTGAAATTTCATATCTAGAAAATTTATCAAAAAAAATAGGAAGATCGTTAACTGACTCTGAGGTTTATGGATTTTCACAGGTGAACTCTGAACATTGTAGACACAAAATATTTAATGGAAAATTTATAATTAACGGTATTGAAAAAGAAGAGAGCTTATTTGGTTTAATAAAAAATACTTCAAAGGCAAATAAAAATGGAATTGTTTCAGCATATTCTGATAATGTAGCATTTGTTGATGGTCCTAATATCGTTCAATTTCAACCTCAATTTCCTGATAAAAGTAGCTTCTATATAAACAAAGAAATAAATAGCATAATTTCATTAAAAGCAGAAACACACAACTTTCCAACAACAGTTGAACCATACAATGGAGCGGCAACAGGTTCAGGGGGAGAAATAAGAGATCGAGCTTGTGGTGGAACTGGTTCTATACCATTAATTGGATCTGCTGTATATATGACTCCATATTCGAGATTGGATAATAAAAAACTATGGGAAAAAAATATATCGGAAAGAATATGGAAGTATCAAACTCCATTAGATATATTAATAAAAGCATCTAATGGTGCATCTGACTTTGGTAATTGTTTTGGTCAACCACTTATAGTTGGTTCCTTATTTACTTTTGAACATTATGAGAACAATAATTTGCAGTCTTTTGATAAAGTCATAATGTTAGCAGGCGGTGTAGGCTATGGTGAATTGTGCCAAGCAATGAAAAGAACTCCTGAAAAAGGGGATATCATAGTTCTTCTAGGAGGAGATAATTATAGAATTGGTATGGGTGGTGCCTCTGTTTCATCAACAGATACTGGAAATTATAATGATGCTATAGAATTAAATGCTATTCAAAGATCTAATCCAGAAATGCAGAAAAGAGTTACAAATACAATTAGATCTTTGTTTGAGATGGATGAAAATCCTATAATATCGATACATGACCATGGTGCAGGTGGACATCTTAATTGTTTTTCAGAGTTAGTTGAAGATATTGGAGGTGAAATATATCTGGATTCTCTTCCTATTGGAGATCCTTCTTTATCATACAAAGAAATAATTGGTAACGAATCTCAAGAGAGGATAGGTATAATAATTAAAGAGAAAGATTACGAATTGGTAAAAAAAATTGCTGATAGAGAAAGAGCTCCAATATTTAAGGTTGGAAAAATTACAGCTGATAAAAAATTTAGAGTAATTGATAGATCAAATAATATTGAAACTATTAATCTTGATTTAGATAGTCTTTTTGGTGAAGTACCAAAAAAAATTATGATTGATTCGACAATAAAATCAAATTACTTGGAAATTAATTATGACATTAAATTATTTAATAAGTACCTAGAAGATGTTTTAAGAATAGAAGCTGTTGCATGTAAAGATTGGCTTACAAATAAAGTTGATAGATGTGTAACTGGAAGAATTGCGCAACAACAAACAGTTGGAGAAATTCAACTTCCTCTTGCTAATTGTGGAGTTGTTGCTTTAGACTACACTAGTTATAATGGAATTGCCTCATCAATTGGACATTCTCCAATTTCTGGTTTGATAGATTCAAAAATTGGAAGTGTAAATTCTATAGCTGAATCCTTAACAAATATTGTTTGGGCTCCTCTTAAAGATAAAATAAATTCAGTTTCTTTATCTGCAAACTGGATGTGGCCATGTGGAAATGAAGGTGAGGACTCTAGACTTTATGATGCTGTGGAAGCTTGTTCTGATTTTGCAATATCATTAGGAATAAATATTCCAACTGGAAAAGATTCTCTATCAATGGTTCAAAAATATGATAATCAAAAAGTAAAATCTCCTGGTACAGTAATTATATCTGCATCTGCTCATTGTATTGATATTAGAAAAGTTATTAAACCTGTTCTTATTAAAGATAAAGGTGATATTTATTACATTAATCTTTCTACAGACGACTATAAATTAGGAGGATCATCATTCGGTCAAACTCTTAATAGGATTGGATCTGAATCCCCCACTGTTAAAGATTCTGAAAAGTTTAAAAGTTCATTTAATTTAATACAAGACTTAATAATTGATAATAAAATTATATCAGGGCACGATATATCATCCGGTGGATTGATTACCTCATTACTAGAGATGTGTTTTACCAGTGAAAATGTGGGTTTGAATATCAATCTTAATGAAGTTGATAATAAAGATTCAATTAAATTGCTTTTTTCTGAAAATTCAGGAGTTTTGATTCAATCAGAAGTTGACTTAACTAAAGTTTTCTCCCGTATAGGTGTGAATTGCTATAAAATTGGTAAAGTAAACTTAGAGGGTAAATTAAATATATTAAACTTTGAGGATAAATTCTCTCTTGATATAGACAAATACAGGGATATATGGTATTCAACTTCTAAGGACTTTGACAAAAAACAGACACTAAAAAACAAATCAAACGAAAGGTTTAATAATTATAAGAAACAGCCTATTAAGTTCTCATTTCCAAAAAATTTTAAAGGCTCATTAATCTCAAGTAATAGAAATAAAATTAATGCTGCTGTTTTAAGAGAAAAAGGTAGTAATTCAGAGAGAGAAATGGCATTTATGATAAGTGCTGCAGGTTTCAATGTAAAAGACATACATATGACAGATATAATATCTGGTAAAGAGAGTCTAAAAGATATTCAACTTTTAGTTGCAGTTGGAGGATTTTCTAATTCAGATGTACTTGGGTCTGCAAAGGGCTGGGCTGGATCATTTATTTTTAATCCCATTGCTAAAAAGGCACTTGAAAATTTCTTTGATAGAGATGACACTCTCTCTTTAGGAGTATGTAATGGTTGTCAATTATTTATTGAACTTGGATTAATTAACAAAAACCATTCTGATAAGCCTAAAATGTTACATAATGACTCAGGAAAGTTCGAATGCATATTCTCGTCTGTTGAAATTAAAGAATCATCTTCAATTATGTTAAGAGGGATGGAAGGATGTAAACTAGGTGTCTGGTCTGCACATGGTGAAGGAAAGTTTAATTTTCCTTACTCAGAAGATAAATATTCAATAGCTGGAAAATTTCTTTACGATTCGTATCCAGCAAATCCTAATGGTTCTGATTTCAATACAGCAATGCTAGTATCAGATGATGGAAGACATCTTGTAATGATGCCTCATTTAGAAAGATCAATTTACCCTCATAACTGGGCATATTATCCTGAAAATAGAAATGATAAGTTTTCTCCATGGATTAAAGTATTTGATAATAGCTATGAATGGCTTTCAAATACTTAAAATTGCTTTAATCTAAATTAGAAATAGTTTTTTTTTATTCTTAAATAATTGATTTACAATATTATAAATTTAATAAAACTGTCTGAGTATTGTAAATATTTAACAATTTTCATGTTTCAAAAAATTAAAAAAAACGAATTTTAATGAAAATTAAAGATATGCCCACAAAAAATAAGATAAAGCTTAAAGGAGGAGAATTTATTTTAAAGGAATCATTTTCCGATGAGATTTTTACTCCTGAA
>Ga0129345_1000760_pt1 | contig 11998 bp, 10 predicted proteins | sample CPBDNA_FD_94425 | JGI IMG/M metagenome (GOLD analysis project Ga0129345, IMG submission 94425) | Freshwater to marine salinity gradient microbial communities from Chesapeake Bay, USA - CPBay_Sum_20_0.8_DNA | ecosystem: Environmental > Aquatic > Marine > Coastal | place: USA: Chesapeake Bay...
CTATTACAGTAATTTTTTTTGCATATTGATCTAAGTTACTACCTACTGCTTTTGCAAGAGAAGGAGTCTCCATAGTAATTTTTATTTTTTCCAATTCTCGTAATGCATTTTTTGCCCTCTTAGCTGCAAGTTCATCAGCACTGTCTGCTTGTTGTCGTAAACTTTCGATTGCTTCGTCGGGTATAACAGCCTGTTGTGGAAGTTTTACATAATCAGCATTGCTGGCTGCCTGTGGCGATAGCAAAACAGGACCGCCTTTCGCAGGTTTGTAATTGGTATTCAATGCTGCTAATTCTTTTACGTCTGTGTTTAATAATCTAGCTATCTCTTCTAATGTTTGACCTACTTTTGCAGGAAAACTTTTTAATTTTTTAATAGCACGATTTACCCGATTCCTTACTCGTTGTTGTAAATTTTTGGCAACAGGAGCAGACGATCTACGTTTAACAATAGTCCTCTGACCAACTGCTATAGGTTCTGGTATAGGCAATTCTGGCATTTTAGGCGGTGGAATTTTTCTTTTACCTACTAGATCTGTTTTAATTCTACTGTTATCTAGGTCAGCTAATCCGCCAACTTTTGGCTCTGGTATGTCCACCGGTGGCGGTACGTTTGGCCGAGTAGGCGGAGTACTCAAGTCAGTAACAGGAGGACCCACTGACTTTTTCAGTTTAAGGTCACTGTCAGGTGGCACCGGACCTGGGGTTATTTTTGGTAGAGTAGTGCTTGGTCTTGGAACAGATTGATCTACCGGAGGCAGCTCTGCTTTACGCAATTGTTTTTGTAATCTATCACTACTTAACTTTTCTGGTTCAGCTGTTTTAAATTGCAACGGTTCTTCTTCAGGCGGTTTAACATCGAGTCTTCGTTGATCTGGAGCTGTTACAGGTTTATATAGCGGTCTTTCACCTGCTTTAGGTTTTTGACGTAGTTGCTTCCTTTCTGGTTTTTCTGCTGGAGGTAGTTTTACAGGTTTATAAGGTTCTATTTTTGGTTTAGGTATAGGAACGTCTACTTCTTCAGGGCGAATAATAATAGGCTTGGGAGGTACTCTTTTTACTTTTATTTCTTCAGGTTTAACATATGTTGGTTTTTTAATTCGTGTAGGAATGTCTATTTGTGAGGCCTTAGGTTTTGCTTGTGCAATTGCAGGTATTTTTATTTTACCTTGTGGTTTTGCAGCAAGTGCAGGTGGACGTCTTAAACCTGGAGCAACCAAAGGTACCGGAGGAACTGGAGGGGGTTGTAGTTTAGGTACCGTAGGTTTAGGTATAGGAGCACCAGGCATGAAGAATATATTATTATTATTTCCTTGGAACGCTCCTAACGACAAACTTTTCATAAAATCATCAACTTTTCCCCAGTCAGTTACAGCATGCCCACCTCTCGGTAAATTTTCTTTACTAAATTTATTTTCACTTGAATAATATTCTACATCTTTTATTTTATATTGATTACCTATATCGCCTGTTACGATGTAGTATGAACTGTTTGGTTCTGAAATTTTCCTATCAACAAAATATTTCCTATCACCCCACACAAGACCATCTGTTGAATAACCAATACGATTTGCAATGTGTTTAGGAATATATACATACCTAGCACTGCTGTTACCTGATTTAGGAGTTGCAATTTTTTCAGCACTTTTCTGTTTATTTTGTTTAGTTTGTTTCTTTACGTCTGTATGATATTGTTTTAATTGTTCCCAATACTGAGTATTTTGTGGACTTAATCTACGGTATTCCGCAGCGTCGTCAATTGCTGTTTCAATATCTTTAATTTCTTGCATACCTTCAACAAGTACTCGATTTAAATTTTCTGTTAATTTTCCAAAAACACTTGCGTATCTTATGCTTTCAATTTTAGTATTTTTGCCAGCACCACGGATTAAATCTGTGTATCGTTTTACATATTGTGCAAAATTACTATCATCTATAATTACGTCATTACCGGCTACTTTCGATGATTTAGTCTTAAGAGATAGTTTTGCAACTATTTCTCTTATGCGCTTTTGCAACGATTCAGGCATGTCGTCTTTTACAACGAATATTTTCTTAGGATCTTGTTTTGGTTCTGTTGAATAGTACTGATCATACAATTGTTGGATATAATTATTTTCGTATTGGTAAGGATCAGATTCTACTTGATCTGGATCATCGATATCGTCAACCGTTTCCATCCTATAGATTTCTAATAAACTTTCAAATGCTTCTGTAGTTACTGAACCCTTTGCGCTTAGTGGTTCTTGAAACTCTTCTTTCCATTTAGTAGAATCAATACCGTTACTTTCTGGTTCGTAATGAACTATTTTACTTGGTTTCTTTTTTAAATCTCTCCATAGTTGCATTTCTGATAGAGGTATTAACATTAATTGATTATACTCTACATCAAACAATCCATAACGAGACTTTTCTACCGAATCATTGGTTTTTACCGCAATAAAATCATTAGGTAGCTTTTGTAATTTTATCAGCTTCAAAGTTAGATTAAAAGTTTTTTCCGCCAACAGTTATTCCTTTGCTTTTGATACGCCTCTAATAGGATCAAATTCATTCTCCTTACGTGCTTGTTCAAGTTCTTTCAATAAATCCATTACACGATTTTCTCCTACTTTATCTTGGGCAGATTCTCCGCCTAGATCTTCTGTAGCAAGTAAACTGGTATAATCTTTTTCATTTTTATCTATAGTTTGTTCAAGTTCAAGAGGTTCGGAATCTGTATGTACCGACAGATGTGTATCAGGAAAATTTAATTCTAAACTCAGATAGCTTTCTAATACATGATTTGTCGTCGGATAACTTAATTCTGCATCGTACGATGTTACTTCGCAATTTTGCAGTTGTGGAAAATCAAGTGGACGTTCTGTGATAGGTGTACGCTTACCTTTGGTAAAATTTACTATCTGGTATTTGTTAAGTGCTGTTTCTAATCGATCTTCAAATCCTTCAGGTAGTTCTCCAGCGGCTCGAATTTTAAATTTGTATGTTTTTTTTGATTCAAATAAATATTTTTCTAATGTTGTCATAATTGCATCCCGGTTTTAATCTATTTATCCATATTTTTTATCTTTTCGAGCAAACTATTTCGGTCTGTTACTATGTATCCTTCGCCTTGCACAACATTGTTACTTTCTAAACTGCTATCTTTGTCTAATTTTTCCTTTTTAAGTTGTAGTTCAACCATTTTTAATTTTTTGTCTAATTTTGCTACTTTACTATCTAAATTAGTTTTTAACATCTGTCCTGCTACTTCAAAGATCCTACCACTGAATCGGGCTTCGACATTCATGCCCAGATCCATTAAATCTTCGTATGCTTGCATTGACTTTTCACTAACTTCGTCTAATTCGCCATCACCAAGATCTCCTAAACCACTGACCATTGGTAGTGCTGCAGCAATCTTGTCAAACTCGTTGATTGATCTAAGATCTTGCTGATGACTTTGCATGGGTTTAGATTTAGGTTTTGGTTTAGTTTCTTTTTCTATTATTTCTTTTGATTCGGGTAAATTTAAAAGTTCTTCTAATTTTTTTGTCATAATAACCCCATAATATACTATACTTATTACGGAAAATAAATTTATAATTTATATTGATGTTATCTTACCCTACCAGTATGGTAGATATCGTTTTCAGTAACTACCCTAAAGGTTATTCTGTTTTGTTTACACCAAGCTTTTGCAGCAGCCCATTTTACTTGATTAACAACATAACTAGCTCTATTATAATTACTACGTCCTACTTTTTCTTTGAGTGCTTGGCTAGCAGGTTTTACTTCAATTAGTTCACTTATAGTCCGTCCATTTTTATCATTGTAAGTAATAAAAAAATCAGGAACATAAATTGTATTTTTGCCTGTTAAAGGATTGCGATATGGTATACGTATGCTTTCGCTAGCCCATGAAATAATGCTCGGATGTTCATCGCAGAATTTCATAAAAGTAAATTCCCAACCGCTCCTATAAGTTGGTACACCGTTACCTAGATATTTTTCTCTATTGCGTAATACAAATTTTCCCTGTGCAAATTTAGCCATTTATACTAGTATGTTTCTTTTTTCTATAGTATTACCAAAATTTTGTAATTTAAAGCCTAATTTACTTGTTATATCACGTTGGTTGTTTAAAATACTGGTCACAAGTGTACTTAATTGAAGTTTGTTATAACCTTTTAATGTATCAAGTAATTCAAATACTGGTACATTGCTGTTTTTTGCTTGTGCTAAAATTATTTGTGCAATGGTTATAGCTGCTGTTTTTGCAAAATTCCTAGCAGTAAAAAATGCTGTCACAGCATCTAAAGAACTAACTGGAAATTCTTGTACAGCATTAAAGTATTCATCAAAAAATTGCACTACTTTTTGTTCAGATTTTTGTTCTTTTTTTGGTAAATCAGACATAATATTTCCTTTTTATGGAACTACTCTTCCTGGCAATCCGCCTACATTACCACTGCCTGCTTCATTTGCTGCATTTTGCAATCCTCCTAATGCTACTCCGGCTAAACCAGCCGCAGCAGATTGTGGAGTTAGTTTTTTTACATTGCCTATTAAGTTTACTGCGGCAATCCCTGCGGTAAGTGGATTATTAATCCCTCCAGTGCCGCAATCGGAGAACAAATCAGTAACTCCTCCTAAAATGCCTCCTACACCTAGATCTCCGCCTCCTAATAAAGATAGCGGACTTGCAACTGTATCATACCCAAATGCACCAAAATATTTTGGATCACCATCTGCACCGCTTTCTATACATCCTCTTGTATACCATACTGCTTCATACTCTAATGTCATTGAATTTTCAACAGTGCCACCGGCATCTGCGTAATCAACTTGTCCATGTCCCCAACTGCTTACTGTAGGGTTTACTAATGTGTAAGTAGTAAACTCTTTCCTACTTAATTGACTTATTTGAACATAATCAAAGAATGGATCGGTACTGTTATTATCGAGACCAAATCTAAATCTATTTATTAAGCTTCCTGCATAAAGACTATCTCCGGCCCTAGATTCAGGATCAGGACTACCATCTTTGGGCTGGACTCCAAATTTCCTTTCGTATGCAGCAGGTTTTTGCATATAGACTCCGTCTACAAAATAGTATCTATAGTAAGCTTCCATTAATTGGGTTGTTACACCTGCATTATCATCATAAAAATTAAGTGTAACAGGAAGATAACTTATGTTGGTTTGGATATTTTTTACACGATTATATTTTTTATACGTCTGCACTGCGGCATTGTATTTTGGTAACTCAGCATTTTTAACTAAAACTCCTGCTTCGACTTGATGTCTTGCAGCAAAACTTGGCATTAGTTTCATTGCATGGGGAGTGAAAGTAAATGCAACATGATATAAAAATTTATTTTTTGGAGCAAGTCTAAAACCTTTGTCAACAAAAGTTCTAGCAGCATGTCTCCAATCAGCTACAACACCTTTTGGATTAAAAAAACCTGCAGCAAATGGATTATCAAAAAATGCATCAATAGCACTCATATATTAAGTTCCTATTAACCCGGTGGTGCTGGTGTTGTTGGTGGTGGTTCTGCTGCTGGAGGTATTGGAGGACTGGCTGGCGCTTTGCTTGTTGCTAGTTCTCCTGATCCAGCTGTTATACCATAAGTATACCATGTTGAAGATGCAGTGGACGACGGTTCTGTTGCTCCGTCGTATGCTTGTAAAGCATTATCAAAACTAATAGTTAATGAAATTGTTACAACTTCACTTGCTCCATAGCTTAATTGATTATAAGCTGCATTTTCAATAAAACACCCTAATAGTATCCATGTTTCTAGCACACCAGTTGTAGTATCTCCATTACCACCGTCCAAAATATCAATCTCCAATTTAAATTTGTAGTCTGATCCTGCTCTTGGACTTGATTGATTATAATAATCATTTTGTGCCATTAACTGTTTACCTACATTTTTTGAAACTTCATTACTAATATCATCTCTCAACGTTAAAGTAATGGATTCCCATGCTGCTTTTCCTGCTAATTTTATAACAGAATTATAAACATCAACAGGTATTACAGCATGGCTAACTGTAGGTCTTGAAACGTCAACTACATTTTCAGTAAGATCTTCTAAACTGGATCCTCCTAGGGCCCAATTAGTTGCTCTTACTCGAAACTTATACTGCAATTTAGGCATGGCTAAAGCAGTATTAGTTTTATCATATGCAATTGACATATTTTCTAAGCTTGATAAAGGCATACTATTCTTTCCTTAACAATATCTTAAGATGCCAATGATGATGCTAATGTACCAGTAGTTCTAGCAAAAGTGCTCCATGGTTCTGTTACGTTTCCTTGTTCATCAGTTTGTAAAGCATTATCAAATCTAATACTTAGTGTAATTGTCACTGCTTCACTTGCACTGTACGCTAATTGATTATAGGCTGCATTTTCTATATAACAACCAAGAAGTGACCATGTTTCTAGTACACCAGTTGCGGTACTTCCATTACCGCCATCTAATACATCTATATCCATGCGGAATTTATAATCTTGTCCAGATGTTGGACTTGACTGCTCATAGAAGTCAAATTGGCTTTGCAACTGTTTTCCTACAAGTTTACTTACATTATGATTAATGTCATCTCTTAGGTTAAGTGTTACTGGTTCCCATGCATGCTTCCCGGCAACGTGAACAGTTGAATTGTAAACATCAATTGGAATATCTGTAAAACTTACAGTAGGTCTAGTAACATCAATAACCTGCTTTGTTAGAGGAGCGGTTCCATCTCCTCCTCCAAAACCAGATGGAAATCTTACACGGAATCTATACTGGAGTTTTGGCATCAAAAGGCTACTATTTTCGCCCTGTGCGTCTACAGACATATTTCCTAAACTAGTTATCGGCATATAATTCTCCTAATTTATTATATTTATTCATTTTTATAAACCTGAAATTTCTCCAGTATTTTTCAATCTTAATGGAATGTATATAAATTCAACTGCCTTAACTGGTTCAATTGCTACATCTACATACAATTCATTTCGATCTATTCTTGAAGGAGTATTATTAGATTCGTCACAAACTACTAAGAAATCATAAATTCCACGTAATGATACTAATTCAAGAAGTAAAGAATCAACAGCTCCTTTTATTTGATCTCTTGTTAATTTATCATTTTGCTCAAATAAATATGGCTTGGCTAAGATATTTAATTGTTGTCTTAAATAAATTACAAGTCGAGCAACGTTAATCCTGTCTAAACTGCTAGCAACTAATTGTCTAGTTTTTTGTCCATAATTGACTAAACCTACACCAGTAATAAATGTTATAGGATTTACATGGTTACTGTAAAGTACATCCCGCAATCCTTCATTTAAACTTACTGCTGTGAATTCACCTTCCGATGTAATATAACCAGTTGAACTTGCATTGGTAATACCACCTCTTCTTGTACCTGCAGGTGCGAACCATGGATATGCAACTTGATCATTTAATGCAATTGTTCGCAACATCATATGGCTAGCTGGAACTACTACATTATTTCCAAAGTTATCACTTGTAAATCCTTGCGGATAAAAGACTCCAACATATGGATCTGTTACAACTAAACCATCGTCATTGTCTTCTACAGCATTTCTAACGTTGCTTGCCCAATTATTTAAATCAGTGCCATTTGGAGCTAATCTAAATGGAGTATCTCCTAAAACAAATGCAGTTAAACCACGGTCATAGTTAAGTGTAACCATTTCACCTATGAGTTCGCTGTATCCTGGACATGCCATTAAATTAAACAATCTTGTTTGATCATCTCTGATTTCTTGATTGCTGTTTAATAAAGCCTGTAATGCTTGAACAATTACCTTCCTTTGTGCTTTTCTACCAAATGTACCAGCACCATTTTCCTGATTACCTGACTCTGTAACCCATCTATCAACAGCATAAGTATCCATAGATTGATCATTGTACCTACCATTCCTATCTGCTGTGTTAAAATAATTTTTTACAAATTTCTTAACGTTGAATCCACTCCTGCGTAAGTTCCAGCAGAGCATACCTTTTGGATATAATGCTGGATCTGGACTATCAGGATCAACATAATCTGTAAAAATTAAATCTGAAATTGCGCCTGCTTCGTCGGAATTTCCACCTTGTGTATTGTATCTAACATCTGCAAAAATTATTCCATTTTCAGTTGTTTGATCTGTTGTATCAACAATAAACCATCTATTAGCAGCAGTTAAATCAGTCCTTTCATTATCGTATTTGTAAATAATAGGATAATTTTCAATATCGCTTGTGTCAATCCAGATATCTCCAGTTTGCAAACTTGTACCGTCGCTTTGCAATAATGGTCGAGTTGCACTTACAATAGGACCATTAGGATCTGTTTGAAGAGCTACATCAGGATCATAAAATGGACTTGCTGTGGTGCTTTCTCCGGATACTCCATTATATTGGAATCCAACAAATGCGCTACCATTGTGAACTAACATATCTACTTCATCAACTACGCTGTTATACCATAAAGTGCCATCTGCTGTGCCTTGCGAAATTTCATTATCGCTTGCAGTATAACTAAGGACTTGCCATAAACTGGCCTGTAATTGTAAAGGATCTGTTGCTGCGGTGGTCCCTGGTGCGTAATATAGATTTACTGTACCTGAACTTGCACTTACATATGGTGTAAATCCAGCATCGGTTAAAACTTCATCTGTATCTACAAATCTAATTTCACCACCTAAACTATGCTCTATAGTAACACGATTTTGACTTGTAACTTTTGCTGTAACATTTTCTATTCCAGCATCATTTATTGCGCCAGCTAATACTGCACTATCGCTTACAGCATTATCATAAGATGCTGTTATTACGCTAACAGTGCCAAAATCTAACTGATTATTGTCTGTGGCTTGGATGCTAAAGCTTTTTGATCCTGATCCTAAACCGGTAATAGGCGCACTACTTACTGAGGTAGGAGCAATTCCATTCCTTTTAAAGATTTTAAAGGTAGCCAACGGATTTTCATCTCCTGCTACATTTGCTAGGATAAAAATATCATTTATTATTAAATTAGCACCACCGCCTGTCCTATCCATTTCAAATAAAGCTTGGTTAGCCGATGTATACATATCAGCTATTACAGTTTGCCACAATTTAGTAGCATCATTCCATTTTTTAATAGAATATTTTGCACCTAAATTAGGAGTTGTAGTTTTAATCCAAATTGAACCGCTTGGTCTAGTATAAACATCTTTAATTTTCCATTCTGGAATATTTGTGTGCTTTGAAATTTGTACTGCAGGTGGGTAGTAAGTTCCTGCTGTTATTTCTAATTCTAAGAGTCTAGCACTGTCGCCTGAAATTACAATTTCGCCACTTAGCGTACTGTCTCCTGCACCACTAGATGTTCCATCGCTGTAAATTTCTAATCTGCTGTTAACTACTGCTGAAGTAATTCCGTCCATCAATAATGAATTTATTGTGTTAGATACATCAGATACTGTGTCAGTATTACTGATCGAGACAGTAGTACCATTGATGGTAATTGATCCAGATTGTGCAAAGGTTGGATTTGCTTTACCGCCTTTTATTGTGGGCCAACTCTTTTTCCAAGCATTGCTTCCTACTAAAACCCATGTACCTTGGGAATTACGATAATATAATCTGTTTAAAGTTGTGGTTGCTATAATCGCATACCCGCCTACCTGGCCTACACTTGATTTAGGAATAAAACCACTGTAACCATTTGTTTGTAAGCTTCCGGTATTTTCCGTTTCAGTTTCATCTGTTATTACAATTGGAGCACGATTAGTAAATGATTGTCCTTGTGCTAATACACTATCTCCATTCCATTCTTGTACACCCCAGAGTGTGTTAGCGGTATCTAACCAGTAACTACCATCAACTGGTGTATCAGTAGGTGCATCACTTGACGCAACCAAGGTATTTGTATCAATGTCTGCACGAACTACAAATGCTGCATTAGCAATACCCAAATATGAATAAGCCGCTTGTAAGCCGTATTCATTTAATTCACTACCGTGTATTGGGTTATTACTGCTATCAACTTGGAAAATAGGATCGCCAAATGTGTCAACTAGATCCCGCTGTGATGTAATTAGATACGGTACGCCTGCATTACTTGCAAGTGTTCCTGGGGCGGTTCCAGTACCAGAACCATTTAATTTATTAGCGGCACTGACTACGAATAACATTGGTACAGTACCAGCACCCGAAGGGGTATAGAAACTCTCGTCTACAACTGAAACCTGTACTCCTGGTGATACTAAAGCCATTTTTAACTCTCCTATAAAATAATCTTTCTTAATATATTTATGTAAAAATACTAAAATTTAGTCTTGACACCTGCGATCTAAAGGGGCGATAAAGGGGTATAAATAACGTATGAGACCATTATGTATTTGTGGATTACGTCCAGCAGCAATAAATTACAAAAAAAACAATCAAACTTACTACAGAAAGAAGTGCGAAATTTGTCTAAACCATTCAGGCACTGGCATTGGAATACCAAAATGGCGTTTAGGCGGGTACGTTAAAAAAAATAAGTGTGAAAAATGTGGTTTTTGTAGTCCTCACGAGGAACAATTTAATGTTTACTACTTGGACGGAAACATGGACAACTACAAACATAATAATCTAAAAACAGTGTGTGCCAACTGTCAAAGGATACTGCACAAAGAAGGAGTCAAATGGAAACAAGGAGATTTGTTACCAGATTTTTAGCCTATTATAAATGCATAACCTGTTCCGCCAGGAACACCAGTTGCTACTTCTTGTTCTAACTTTTCCATTTCCTGTTGTGCTTCACTTTTTAGTGCATCGCCGTTTAATTGACCGCCTCCTTGTGGGCCTGCTATAGTAGAAAATTTACTCCTTGCTTCGCCTAACATATACTTACAAGTAGCTACGGTATAATCCTTAATCCATTGGATTGCAAGGTAATCTGCAAATAACTGTTCATCTGGTCTATGGTTATAGCATTCTAATAAAAGTGTTTCTTCAGTACGTGGTCGTTGTAAAATTGTTAAGCGATGGGTAGTCCTATTCCAATTAAATTCTATAAAACTTCCAAACATCCTTCCTACAAGTTCTTGGTATTGGCTGAATAGATCATAAGTTGCTAATCCGCCCATATTACTGCTTGCTAGTAAGTAAGTATTTGTATAAGCTAAGTTAAATGGTTCAAACAATGTTCCGCCGTCACCGCCGCCTGTCCTGGAACCGATGCTCCTACGGAATATACGCCTAACTTCTACAATTTCTTTAGGCAATATATAATCATTTTGATCAATTATTGTAGGCATAAAGAAATAACTTTCTTCTATACTGTTATCGGATCTCTGCCTAAATCTTGTTAAAGCTTTAGTTAATGCAGTTTCATAATGTATAGGATCAAGTTCTACGTCAACCATTCCTCCGCCTAACATTGCGTGTACATAATCAAAAATTTCTTGTTTGGTGTTTGTTTGATCCATAATAGTATTCTCCTATTATATTTATCGTCAGCTAAATATATACATGCCTAGATTATCACTTTATAAACCCGAAAAGGGCAAAGACTTTGAATATATTGATGCACGAATATTTGAAATGTTTACAATTGGTGGTACTGATGTAAACATACACAAATATATTGGGCCAAAAAATACGCCTACAGAGGCATCTACAAATGAACAACCAAATTATGACGTGATTGCTGAAACAAATATCCAAGATTTGTTGTTTTTAGAAAATAGAGATAGGAAGTATGATGAGGATATCTACCGGATTAGAGGCATATACAACGTCCAAGACATTGATTTTAATCTAAGTCAATTTGGTTTGTTCTTAAACAACGATACTATTTTCATGACTGTGCATATTAGCAGCACAGTAAAAACTATAGGACGTAAAATCATTGCCGGAGACGTGATAGAATTACCACACCTAAAAGATCAGTATGCACTAAATGATCTGTCTTATGCATTAAAAAAGTTTTATGTTGTAGAAGATGTAAGTAGAGCAAGTGAAGGGTATAGTCCA
>Ga0129345_1000761_pt1 | contig 11980 bp, 11 predicted proteins | sample CPBDNA_FD_94425 | JGI IMG/M metagenome (GOLD analysis project Ga0129345, IMG submission 94425) | Freshwater to marine salinity gradient microbial communities from Chesapeake Bay, USA - CPBay_Sum_20_0.8_DNA | ecosystem: Environmental > Aquatic > Marine > Coastal | place: USA: Chesapeake Bay...
AACTTCTTCAAGCGCAGCAACAATACCAGTAACACTCAAAACTGTTGAAAATGAACTTGGTGTAAATAAAAATGTTGCAGCTTTTGTAGTACCTGTTGGAGCAACAATTAATATGGATGGAACTGCAATCATGCAAGGCATGGCCACAATTTTTATAGCTCAAATGTCAGGAATTGATTTAAGTCTAATTCAATATATTCAAGTTGTTTTGCTGGCAGTAGCAACATCAATTGGAACAGCAGCAGTCCCATCTGCTGGAACTATTACGTTGGTTATTATTCTTCAACAATTTGGTCTTCCGCTCGAAGCAATTGGTATTATCTTGGCTGTTGATAGGATTTTAGATATGACAAGAACAGCTATTAATGTAACTGGAGATGCGGCAGTTGCCTGTGTTGTTGCTGAGTCAGAAGGTATGCTCGAAAAGATCAAAGTTTAGTTATTAAAAGGTATATTTCTACTCGCTTTTTTTGTTAGAATGCACCATTCGTTTTTAAGAGGAAACATATGAATATTTCAATATTACCGCCATTATTAGGATTATTAGGGCTTGTGGCCGCATTTGTAGTTTACTTGCTAGTTATGAAGTATCCAGATGGTGAAGATAAAGTTAAGAAAATCGGAGATCAGATTCACACAGGCGCATTAGCGTTTATGAAGACAGAATATAAATATTTGCTAATTTTTATAAGTGTTTTAGTAGTGCTTGTATGGTTTGCACTAGGTGTTTACTCTGCAGTTGCTGTTATTGTTGGTGCTGCGTGCTCTTCTTTAGCCGGTTTCATAGGAATGTATGCTGCAACTAAAGCAAATGTAAGAACTGCAACGGCCGCCCAAAAAGATGGCCCAGCTGCAGCATTATCTGTTTCATTTTATGGTGGATCTGTAATGGGTCTATGTGTTGCCGCTTTAGGTTTAATTGGTTTAGGAGCACTTTATTACTTTTTTGTACCAGCCAGTCACGTTCATGCTTTAGAAGGCTTTGGTATGGGGGCTTCTGTTGTTGCGCTTTTCTCAAGAGTTGGCGGCGGTATATTTACCAAAAGTGCTGATGTTGGAGCTGACTTAGTTGGTAAGATTGAAGCGGGTATACCTGAAGATGATCCAAGAAATCCTGGTGTTATTGCAGACAATGTTGGTGACAATGTTGGTGATGTAGCGGGTATGGGATCCGATATATTTGAATCCTATTGTGGCTCTATGATCGCATCAATTGCAATAGCTTATACATTAGGATCTCAGGATATGATGATGCTTCCTTTGGTTTTAGCATCAACTGGTTTAATCGCTTCTATTATTGGAATTTTTATTGTAAAACTTCAATCTTCTAAAGCGCCAGCAAGTGCTCTTAGATCTGGAACATTGTTAGCTCCAGTCATATTTGTAGTAATGGCATATTTTGTTATTGATTCTTTTGAAGGAGTTAGTACAAATGTATGGTGGTGTGTTATTGCAGGAGCAGTTGGAGGAGTTTTAATAGGGCTCATAACTGAATATTACACTGGCGGTAAGCCAGTTCAAAAAATTGCTGCATCAGGTGAAACAGGATCAGCAACAGTAATGATTTCTGGTCTATCAGTTGGAATGCAATCTGTTGTTATTCCAATTGTAATACTTGCTGCCATTATATTTGTCTCAACTCAGTTAGCTGATGTTTATGGTGTTGGTATTGCAGCAGTTGGCATGTTGGCAACTGTTGGTATAACAATGGCAATTGATGCATATGGACCTGTTGCTGATAATGCTGGAGGTATAGCTGAAATGTCTGGTATGGGTGAAGAGGTTAGAGAGATAACCGATTCCTTAGATGAGCTTGGTAATACAACTGCAGCCATTGGAAAGGGATTTGCAATTGGAGCTGCTGCATTGGCTGCATTGGCAATAATTTCAGCTTTTTCTGCAGTTGTTACAGCAAATAATCCTGATTTTTCATTGGCCCTAACTAATCCAATTGTGCTAGTAGGAATGTTTATAGGAGCCTGTATACCATTTTTAGTTTCATCAATAACTATGACTGCTGTTGGTGACGCAGCTTTTGAGATGATAAATGAAATAAGAAGACAGTTTAGAGAAATTCAAGGCTTAATGGAGGGTCAAGCCGATCCTGATTCAGAAAAATGTGTTGAAATTGCAACAACTGCAGCATTGAAAAAAATGATGCTACCAGGAGTAATTGCAGTTTCAATGCCAGCAATAGTTGGATTTGGACTTGGAGCTCAAGCTTTGGGTGGAATGTTGGCTGGCGGACTATTGGGCTGTGTATCTCTTGCATTAATGATGGCGAATGCTGGAGGGGCTTGGGACAATGCCAAAAAATTTGTTGAAAAAGGTAACTTTGGTGGTAAGGGTTCTGAAACTCATGCCGCAGCAGTAGTAGGTGATACAGTTGGGGATCCTTTTAAGGATACCTCAGGACCATCAATGAACATTTTGATAAATGTTATGGCTATTGTAAGTTTAGTTATCGCACCACTTCTAAGTATTTAAGCATCAGCATAATCAATTGATCCAGAGAGCCATCTCTGGATCAATTTATCCGTCAATTGTTTATCATCAGCAATAATTTGCATAGCTAAATCTGTCGATTCTTCAATAAATTTACTATCCCTCACTAAATCAACATATTTAAAAGGAACAACACCAGTTTGTTCCTGTCCCATAATTTCACCTGGCCCTCTTATTTCAAGGTCTTGTTCAGCAATTTCAAAACCATCATTTGTACTTTTTAAAACTTCAATTCTTTTTACGGCATTTTCTCCAATATTTTCATTATGTAATAAAACGCAATTGCTTTGTTTATCGCCTCTTCCCACCCTTCCTCTGAGCTGATGAAGTTGTGCTAGACCGAACCTCTCACAGTTTTCAATTACAATAATATCTGCATTAGGTACATCAACCCCAACCTCAATAACCGTAGTTGCAATTAAGAGCTTGGTAATACCATTTTTGAAATTATTAATAATTTTATTTTTTTGATCTGCTTTCATACTGCCATGGATATATTCACAAGGTAAGTTAGGGTAATTTTTTTTAATTTCATTAAATGTTTCTTCAATAGGATTAGCATTAATAACATCAGATTCTTCAACTAAGGCACATACCCAATACGCTTGCGAGCCTTGACCACATGCCTCATTCAATCTTTTAATTAACTCATTTTTTTTGCTCATACCCATTGAGGTTGTTGCAATCTCTTTTCTTCCTGGCGGCAATTCATCAATTATAGAAATACTCATATTTGCATAAATACTCATGGATAAGGTTCTTGGAATTGGTGTAGCAGTTAAGGTTAAATGATGAGGAATATATTTTTTATTGGAATTTTGAGACTTTAGTGCAAGTCTTTGATTGACTCCAAACCTGTGCTGCTCATCTATGATAATTAAACCTAGATCAGCATACTCAACATCTTTTTGAAATAACGCATGCGTTCCAATAATAATTTTAATTTCGTTTAAAAAGAGTTTATTTAAAATTTTATCTCTTTCTTTGCTCGGTGTTGAACCAGTTAATAAAGCTATTTGAGATTCTTTTCCTTTAAAAAAATTTAACGTACTTAAATAATGCTGTTCTGCAAGAATTGTTGTTGGTGCCATCAAGGCTACTTGATTTGATTTATCAGCCACAAGACTTGCAGCCATAAGAGCTACTGCAGTTTTACCAGAGCCAACATCACCTTGAACTAATCTCATCATTGGAGAAGTCTCTGCTAGATCTTCTTTTATTTCGTTAATAACCTTAAGTTGTGATTCTGTTAAGTTAAAAGGCATATTGGCTTCAATATTTTTAGTCCATTTGCCAATAGACTTATATGGTCTAGCTTTTGATTTTTTCCTTCTTTCTTTTAAAGAAAGCATACCTAGCTGAAATGCTAAAAGCTCCTCTTTAATCAATCTTTTTCTCGCTGGATGATTACCTCCCGGTAATATATCTTCTTTTTTTATTGATTTATCTGGAAAATGAATTTGTTTAAGGGATTCAGATAAATTTATTTCATCAAAACCATATTTCTTAAGACTTATATCATTGTCCTCATCTCCAATGTTTTGAACTGAAAACTTTATAAAGCTCCTTAACTTATTTTGACTAATTCCTTTTACAGTTCTATATATTGAAGTTAATGTGTTGCTGATCTTAGTATCTTTGTTAACGACTTCACACTCAGGGTGAATCATTTCTTTGCCATATAACCCATTTTTAATTTGCCCATATAGCCTTATAAAGCTCTTTTCTTTAAAGATTTTAATCATGCCAGGATTAAAATAGAAAAATTTTATAGATATCTTTTCTCCCTTGGATAAAGCATTTATGATCATGATTTTTCGGGGCCTATAGAGTATTTTCTTATTTAATATTTCACATTCAATATAGCCAAAATCATCATGATTAAGTTGTGAAATATTTTGTAATTTTGTTTTATCTTGATATGAAACAGGTAGGTGAAAGCATAAATCTCTAGAATTGGAAATGCCAAGTTTCAAAAGTTTATTCTTTGTATTTAAACCAATACCAGGAATATTTTCTAAATCAAATGTAGCCACCCTTTGATATTAGTTTAATATTATTGTTTATTAAATAAATTATGAGTAAAAAGGTATTAATTTTAGGATACGGAGATATAGCAAGCAGGCTATCTAAATTATTATCTAAAAAGGATTTTGATTTATATGCAGTCTCAAAATCAATCAAAAAAATTGAAAATTTTTATTTGCATGATTGGCTTAGCGATAATCAATTTGAGCTTGATCAAAAAGATTTTGACTCAGTAATATTTTTCCCTAAACCATTTGATATGAGTGAGGCAGGCTACAAAAAGGGTTTTATTGATGGCTCCAGAAGCATCTTAAATATTCTAGAAAAAATTAAATTTAGGAAACTAATTCTAATCTCATCTACGAGGGTGTACGGGCGAGAACAAATTGGACTTCTAGATGAATCAACTGAACCACAACCATCAGATTATAGAGGAAAGTTAGTTTATGATTATGAGAATTTATTTATTAAAAAATATAACAAGGAAACCTTTGTATTAAGATTTGCAGGGCTTTATACAAACAAATCAGAGGTTGCTTTTCTTAATAACTTACATAGAGATTCAGCTGCTGAAATTATATGTTTTATTTTGAGCAATCAAAACTTTGAAACTAAAAGTTATATAATTAATTGTGTTAATAGTGTTAATGCAGTTCCAGGTAAAAGGTTAATATCAAATAAGAAATTAATTGATCTAGGGTTTAAATTCAGAGATATATAAATATGATTAATAGTATGACAGGTTTTGGATCCGCAGAATTAAATGATGGTGATATCAATATTTCATGTGAAATAAAATCAGTTAATCATAAGTTTCTTGATCTCAATCTTAAAGGATATGAATTAAGCTCAAAATTAGATAAAAAAGTTAGAAATACTTTTAATAAAAGTATAAAAAGGGGATCGGTAGATATTAAATTTAAGCTAACTAATGCATTTACTTATGACTATCAAATTAATATCCAATCTTTAAATAAGTTCAAAAAAAAGTTAAGTGAAAATGGTTTTCACAATGACATTTCAATCTCTGAATTAAAGGACATACCAGGAGTACTCTCGAGCAAAGCAAAAAGCATTGTAAAAGAAAAGATGGTTTTTGATGTTTTCAAAACCGCATTAGATAGTTTTTTGTATGATAAGCAAATAGAAGGAATGAAAATTAATAAGATTTTCACAGCCAAAATTAAAAAGCTGCAAAATTTACATACTTCAATCTCAAAGCTTGTAAAAATATCAAGTAAGACAAGAGAAGAAAAAATTAAGGATAAAATTTTAAATTTAGTTAAAGACATTGAACTAAAGAGGATTGATGAAGAGATTGCTATTATGGCAATGAAGTATGACGTGGCTGAAGAACTAGAAAGAATTAAATTTCATATGGATAGTATTTTGCAAATAATTAATAAAAGTGGACCTAATGGAAAAAAAATAGATTTTATACTCCAAGAGCTCTTCAGGGAGTCTAATACCCTTTTAGTAAAAATAGATGATTCTGAAATAAAATCAAAAGCTCTAAACATGAAAGTTTTAATTGAAGAGATGAGAGAGCAAACACAAAATATAGAATGAGTATAAAACCCGGGAACCTTTTTATTATTACTGCACCTTCAGGAGCCGGCAAGTCTACACTTATTAAATCGATTATTGAGGAGGGTAAAATCGAACTATCTGTCTCTGCAACAACAAGAGAGCCAAGAATTAATGAGGTTCATGGGCGGGATTATTCTTTTTTAAGTATTAATGAATTTCAAAAACTAATTGATCAGAATTCTTTCTTAGAATATGCGAAGGTTCATGAGCATTTTTATGGGACTTTGATTTCTCATGTATCTAAAAAATTAGACACAGGCATAGATATTATTTTAGATATAGATGTTCAGGGTTTTTATCAACTTCAAGAAAAAAATATTGAATATAAATCTATATTTATATTACCGCCCTCATTAGATATTTTGAGAGAAAGGCTTGAAGATAGGGCGACAGACTCAACTAGCTCTATAGACATAAGACTGCTTAATGCAAAGAAGGAAATTAAAGCAGCACAATATTTTGATTATTTGGTTTTGAATGATAATTTTGAAGATGCACTATCAAAACTTAGAGGCATTCTCGAAGCTAATGATCAAATTGATCAACAAATAGAGCAAAACATCTTGAATGAATTGTTGAATTCATAGGCCAATAAGACTTAAAATACGCCCCTAGGAGATAAATATGGCAAGAATAACTGTAGAAGACTGTTTAGAAAAGATTCCAAGTAGATTTGATTTAATTTTAATGGCATCAAAAAGAGCTAGGCAGCTTGCAACAACAAGTAGAGAGCCGCTCGTTGAATGGGATAATGATAAGCCAACATTAGTGGCGCTAAGAGAAATAGAGGAAGGTCTTATCGATAAGGAAACTCTTGATAGAACATTAGAAGAAGATCTATTACTTGATGAATTTTCGGCTCCAAAAGAACAGGAGTCCGATCTAATTGGCTAAACTTTTTATGGGAGTCTATTTTGAGTGAAAGTATTCTCCCAAACCAAGTTCATAATAACTTTTCCAATTCTAAACCTTTAAGATTACCAACCCATTTATATAAGGCTTCAAAAGACTACCTTAAGCCTAAAGACATCAACAAAATTCAAAAAGCATATACATTTGCTTATTATGCTCATGATGGCCAAACAAGGAAGGATGGCTCTGCGTATATCTCACACCCAATAGAGGTTGCTAAAATCTTAGCAGATTTAAAAATGGATCCAGATACTATCTGCTCTGCGCTTCTTCATGATGTTCTTGAAGATTGCGGGGTCCAAAAAAATAGCCTACTTCAAATATTTGGTAAAGACGTTGCAAATATCGTTGACGGTGTTAGCAAGCTTGGAAAGATAGATATGCAAGATAAAGCCGAAAGAGATGCAAATAACTTTCAAAAAATGGCTTTAGCAATGGCAAAAGACGTCAGAGTCATTTTGGTTAAATTATGCGATAGACTCCACAATATGAGAACGATTGAGTGGATGCCTAGACATAAGCAAATCATTAAATCAAAAGAGACGCTGGACATGTATGGACCTTTGGCGTTAAGAGTTGGAATGGAGTCTATTCGATCAGAATTAGAGGAGTTAGCTTTTAAATGCATTCATCCTTTACGTGCAAAAATGATAGAAAGGGCAGTACTCAAATCATCTGGTGGAAGAAAAAAAATTGTCACCAAGATAAGAAAAGAACTCAAAAATCATCTTAAACAAAACAATGTAGAGGAGGCAGCAGTAAAAGGAAGAGAAAAGGGTCTTTACAGTATTTATAAAAAGATTAAAACAAAAAGAAAGCCTTTTTCAGAAATTCTTGATGTTTATGGTTTTAGAATTCTTGTTGATTCTGTTGATGATTGCTATAGGGCGTTAGGCATTATCCATAATTATTTTAAGCCTATTGAAAATCGCTTTAAAGATTATATTGCTATTCCTAAATCAAATGGATATCAGGCGCTTCATACTAGTTTGCTAGCTCTTGATGCATTTCCAATCGAGGTCCAGGTTCAGACACGATCAATGTTTAATTCAGCAAATATAGGAATTGCAGCTCATTGGGGTTACAAAACTTCAGAATCCTCAACAGGGCTAGATATTAAAGCTACTAAATGGCTTTCGAGTATTGTTGATATGCATAAAAGATCAGATTCAAGCAGCGAGTTCGTTGAATCAATTAAAACAGACCTTGATCCCAATGAAGTATATTTATTTTCCCCAAAAGGAAATATTTTTCCATTAAAGGTAGGAGCAACCCCAATCGATTTTGCTTATGAGGTACATACAGACTTAGGAGAAAAAATTGTTGGATGTCGCGTTAACAGAAAAGAAGTGCCGCTTAATATAGAGCTTGAGACAGGCCAGACAGTTGAAATTATTACTTCAGACACACCTCCACCCACAGACCCTAGTTGGTTAAATTTTGTAGTAACAAGTAAAGCAAGAAAAGGAATAACCGCTCTACTTAGAAATCAAAAAATATCGGCCGCAAGGAAAGCTGGTAAATTATTGCTTGAATCTGAACTTAAAAGAACAGGCCATGATTTAAATGAGTTTAGAGGCTCATCACTAAAAAGAATTTTAAACTCTATTGGAACACCATCCTTAAATAAATTACTAGTAGATTTAGGTCTTGGTAAAAAAACAGGAAATATTATTGCTGAAAGATTTTATTCAGGACTAAAGATTAGAAAAATCGAAGAAGATAATAATGTTGACCCTCTGAAGATAGATGATAATCATATTGAAGGGGTTCCAATAGTATTTGCAAGATGCTGTCATCCAATTCTTGGAGATCAAGTAATTACTCATTCTGATACAGAAAGAGGATTAGTTATCCATAATAAGCAATGTAAACAAATTGAAAAAAGAATAGGTAGAGATCCCAGGCTATTAGAAACAATATGGTTAGATACCAATAAAAAACATGAATACATAGCATGTATTAATGTAATTACTGAAAATAGGGTCGGTGTTTTAGCTGATATGCTATCAATTTTTACAAAAGAAGGAATAAACGTAGTTAACTTAAATACTAAAGAAATAGACAAAAGGTTTACGGGATTCTTAATTGAACTCGAAGTAAGTGACAAAGAATATCTTTCGAGCATAATGGCAAAGATTAGAGCAAAAAAATTTACATCAAGTTGCAAAAGAGTTATCAATAAACAGTAAGGGGATTAAATACAAATGAAAAATGAAATTAATACTGATGATGCACCCAAAGCAATTGGCCCATATTCTCAAGCAATAAAAACTGGAAATTTATTATTTATTTCTGGCCAAATCCCCATTGACCCAACAACAGCCTCTATTGTTGAGGGCTCTTTTAAAGACAAGGTTAAACAGGTTTTTAAAAATCTAGAGAATATTTGTATTGCTGGCGATACAAAACTTAATAATGCAATAAAGTTAAATATATTTCTTACAGATCTTGATAAATTTTCTCAGGTAAACGAAGTAATGGAATCAATATTTACGAAGCCCTATCCAGCAAGAGCAACTATAGAAATATCAGCATTACCATTAGGTGTTGAAGTTGAAATTGATGCGGTGGTGGTAAGTGAATAAAAATTTAATAAACATTTCTGAATTTTCAAAAAATGATATTGATGAATTGATAGCATTTGCTGAGCAATTCTTTGATGGCGATGGCGGTTGCAAAAGAGAAAATATTTTTCCAGATAAAACAATTGCAAATGTTTTTTTTGAGCCAAGTACAAGAACTAAACTTTCATTCGAGATAGCAGCAAAAAATTTGGGCTGTCAGACAATAAATTTTGATATTAAAAACTCATCAATGAAAAAGGGCGAGTCTGTCTTTGAAACTATAGATACAGTAAGCCTTATGGGTGTTGATATGTTTATTATTAGATCATCTGAACCAATATTGGCTGAATTAGCAAATATGATGCCTGGTGTTAAATTTATAAATGCAGGAGAGGGCACTGAATCTCATCCAACTCAAACATTAACTGACTTTTTAACTATTAAACAAACCAAAGGCACTCTCAATAATCTTAAGATTGTATTAGTAGGCGACCTTGATCATTCTAGGGTTGCAAGATCTTTTTTAAAAGGAATATCTAATTATGAAGAAAATGAGATAGTGTTAACTGGTCATCCCGATTTATGCTCTAATTTTATCAATAATGATAAATATCATTATGTAGAAAATTTAGATGATGCATTAAAAGGTGCTGATATTGTAATGGCATTAAGGATTCAGCATGAAAGAATACAATCAAGCACAGAAATAGATATTGATGAATATAAAGCTTTATATCAAGTAAATTCAGAAAGAATGGAGCTTGCAAAAGGAGATGCTATCTTAATGCATCCAGGACCAGTAAATATGGATATAGAGGTATCTGAATCTCTCTATCATTCAGACAAATCTGTTATTCGCGATCAGGTATCAAATGGAGTTGCCATAAGAATGGCTGTGCTTTCAAGATTTCTTGGTTAGTATATTTTTTACAGTATCTACTATAGCGACTGTATTTTGATCTAATTCAAGATTAACTAAAGAGCCAACTCTAAGCTTGCTTAAATTTGTCATTTTGAGTGTTTCAGGAATCAAATTGACATAGAAATTAGCTTTATTTTTTTTTGAAATTGTTAGGCTGCAACCATTTACTCCAACATAGCCTTTTTCAGTTATATAATCTTTATACTTAGAACTAATTGAGAATTTAATCAATGCAGTATCTTTTGATCTCTTAATCTGAATAACTTGTGAAGTAGTTTGTATGTGTCCCGACATGAGATGGCCGCCTATCTCGGATGAAAATTTTAATGATCTCTCTAAATTGACAACACTGCCTTTTCTAAGTTTAGAAAGATTAGTTATTTTTAATGTTTCATTAATAACATCAAATGTTAGATATTTTTTTGATTCCCCGGTGTATGTTAGACAAACCCCATTAACACTTACACTTGCCCCCTTGTTTAATTTTGAATTAAATTTATTAGGTGATTTAATACATAGGCTCCAATAGTCTTTATTCTTCTTAATCTCTTGAATTTCTGATGTATGACTTACAATTCCTGAAAACAAACTAAGCTCCCCATTTACTTCTGTAATCTTCTAGATTTTTAATATATTTTTCAAAGTTAGGATCAGTTTTTGAAAATTGTATTAATAAATTTAAATCAATTATTGATTTAATTTTTATACCATAATTTAATTCTAGTTCCTTGCTTGCAGAAATATCACCTGAGCCTTTTTCCTTTCTATCTAATCCAATCAATAACATAACTGGCTCTGCGCCAACATCTTTTATTAAATCTATAGATTCCTTTGCAGCAGTTCCTGCAGATAAGACATCATCAATAATTAATGTTTTTCCTTTAGGATTCTCCCCAATTATATTTCCACCCTCACCATGATCTTTAATTTCTTTTCTATTAAAAGATAAGGGAATAGCTTTATTATTTTTTGAAAGTAGTAAAGACAATATTGATCCTAAAAATATACCTTTGTATGCTGGTCCAAAAATTGAATGTATTTCAATATTTTCTTCTGATAAAGCTTTGAAATAACATTCACCCAGAAGGTCTAATTTCCCAGAGTTTAAAAGATTTGCTGCGTTAAAAAAGTAGGGACTTAATCGACCAGATTTAAGAGTGAATGATCCAAATTGCAGCGCCTTGGATTCAATCGCTAATTCTATAAAAGTTTTTTGATATTCTTTCACTTATTTGAGACATACTTTTTGTATATCAATGATATCAGAAATAGCCTCACTTCCAATTGTGATAATTTCATTTAATTGATCTATAGAAAACGGCGCTTCTTCACCAGTTCCTTGTATTTCAATTATTCCACCATCTTCAGTCATAACTAAATTGAGGTCAGTCTCTGCTTTACTATCTTCCTTGTAATCTAGATCTAAAATCACTTGATTATTTAGCACTCCTAATGA
>Ga0129345_1000763_pt1 | contig 11950 bp, 9 predicted proteins | sample CPBDNA_FD_94425 | JGI IMG/M metagenome (GOLD analysis project Ga0129345, IMG submission 94425) | Freshwater to marine salinity gradient microbial communities from Chesapeake Bay, USA - CPBay_Sum_20_0.8_DNA | ecosystem: Environmental > Aquatic > Marine > Coastal | place: USA: Chesapeake Bay...
ATCGAGTAAATCTCCATTGGTTTGAAGCATAATTTGAGTCTGAGAATTTCCATATCTCTTTTGAAGGTGGTCTAATATTAAGAAAAGTTTTTGCTTTTCAGCCAAAGGTTCTCCCCCAGAAAGGATAATTCTATCAATCTGATCAGGGAGATTTTTTATGATATTGAGGCAATCATCCTCAGAAATTTTTTCTCCCTTGGGTCCCGATAGATTATAACAGTGATCACATTGGTCGTTACAAACTTGAGTAAATACCCAATATAGAGATTCAAGATGGTTAAAATCATTTTTCATTGACTACTGATTTCCAATAATTGATTTCCTCTGTAGCTCCGGTGGAGGGATCATTGATGAATTCCTTCCTGGTTGAATAGTTTTTCAAAGCTCCTTTTTCCAGCTTAGCAAATCGATTCCCCAAAAGTAAAGCTTCTTTAATATCATGAGTGACAATGATTGAAGTAATAGAGAACTCGGCACATAATTTTTGAAAAACCTTTTGAACGGTACTTCTCGTAAAGTTATCAAGGGCACTAAAAGGTTCATCTAATAATAGTAAAGTAGGTTCCGCCAAGATGGCTCTTCCTAATGCTACTCTTTGTTTCTGTCCTCCTGATAAATGCATTACAGGCACATTCATTACCTCTTTTAGTTCTAATAATTCAATCATGTGTTGAGTTTTAGAGAGGAATTGATTAGGAGACAAGTTTTTAAAATTAAGTCCAAAGGAGATATTTTTTACAAGAGAAAGATGTGAAAAAAGCAGAGGTTCTTGAGATAGATATACCATTCCTTTATTTGGCTGCTGAGGAATGGGATTTAATTTATTGCGATTGAAAAAAATATGACCGGTGGTAACCGGTAGGCGATTTGAAATAACTTTTAGCAAGGTTGATTTACCGCTTCCAGATGGGCCAATAATAGATAAGGTCTCCCCTTTAGGGAGGGAAAATGAAATTTTATTTAAAACGGGGGTTTTATCAAATATTTTTATCAGGTCAACTATCTCAAGAACCATAAAATGGGATTTTACCTAAGATATAATGTTTGTTAATTAGTAGTAATACGAAAGCTGGAATTCCAATAATTAAAGAGGCTCGAGCTGCTAGGTATATATTGGCTTCTTGAACATATTGGTAGACCAGAACGGTTAAGGTTTTAACCTGCCCAGCACCAATAATTATAGCAGTTCCGTAATCAAACCAGGAAATTAGGAAAGTCTGAAAAAAACAAAGAGTTAGAGCAGGTCGGGCAAGTGGACCAATGATTTTAGTGAAAGTGTACATAAAAGTGGCGCCTAACTCTTGACTGGTGATTAATGCATCTTGCAATTTTTGGGTCCAAAATGGATGTAAAAAAATAAAAGCGAAGGGATAGGCTAGAAAAAACTGGCCTAAAAGGACTCCTCCCCAAGTATTATTAACTCCAATAGTAATAAAGAAATGCCTCAAAGTGGCCATTAAAATTATAGGGGCAATTAAAAAGGGAAGTAGTGCTAATCTGGTGTGATTGGAAGCGTACCGGGAGGCAACAAATCCTATTGAGGTCGTTAATAATGCAAGCGTCAAAGAAAGTAATAATGATTGATAAATACTTTTCAATAGGACTAGGTTAAAAAATTGAAATGAACCATTCTTTGAAAAATAGCCACCTGGCATCAAATTGGGATATGGCCATTCGGATGAAATAGCTAATAAAATTAGTAGTCCGATTACGATAACAAAGTTAAATAGGATAATCCAACGCATTTATTTTACGATTTGAAACATCCAACGACTGATTAAAATAATTAAAAAACTATAAATGATTACCAAGCCAAAACCTTCAGGAATAGTTGTTAAATCAAATTTTTGAATTTTATCGATAATGAAAACGGTAATCATTTTAGGATTTTGACTGCCTAGTAAAAGTGGTATTTCATAACTACTAAGAGCAAAAACAAAATATAATAGAATAAAGAATTTACTCTTTTGAATTAGAGTAGGAATTGCAATTTTCCAGATGGACTGCCAATAAGATGCCCCTAATTCCCTACTGAGTTGAATTTGATGGTTGATTTGTTCTTCTTCAGCTATTTTTGTTAAAAAAGCATAGAAAACGGGAATAGTCATAAAAGTCAATGCTAAAATGATGGCAAATCCATGAGGACTTTGCGCGGTGAGATCAACCGAAAAAATTATACTGGTGTCAGGGACCTTGGCCAAAAGTCTTGCAAAAAAGCCATTACCAGATAATAATTGAAGAAAAATAAAAGCTACTGAAACCGGAGAAAGAATTAGAGGCAATAGCACCAATAAATTGACTCGAGCAGGTTTATGGAACAAAAGTGTTAATGCTAAGGCAAATGAAATTGAGGTTGAAAAAGTGGCTATGTAAACACTATAGGCAATGGACCTGTAGGTTGTGGGCGAAAAAAGAATTTTACTCCAATGACTATAAGAGGTATGGCCAATAGGATCCCAAAAACCAAAACTTTTAAATAGACTGTAGGCCAGGCCTGTTACAAATGGCAAAATGATTGGCAAAAAAAATAGAGCCCGAATATATTTATTCATTCTTGTTTTAGAATTACTTTCCTAAAATCTTCAGCAAGTTTAATCATATATTCTGGCGCAGGTTCACTCAAAGCCTTTACTGTAGGGTCATTAATATCAGGAGAAGATATAAAATGAGGAATATTATCAAACTTGGATTGTAGAGAATCGGGAAGAGATGATATTTTTAATACGGTGCCATCTCCCCAAACTAATGGGTCAGCTTTTTGAAATTGAGCTTTAGGACTGATTAAAAAATTAGTTACAATCATTGCACCGACTGGGTTGGAAGCTTTTATTGGAATTCCTAAATAATGAGCATTACGAATAGAACCGTATTCAGGAACATAGGCTCGAGCAGATTGGGAAAAAACTCCTTGATAAAATTTATTGTCAACTTCGGTATGGTTATTGCTCATAGTTATCCATAATTCTTCCGAGGAAAATAATTGATGCATCGCTGAGACAGATTCGGGAAATGTAAGCCCCTTTTTCCATAAATAAGGTTGGATTTCAAAGACAAAATCCCATAATTGCTTAGAAAGCTTTTGATATAAATCCGGGTTATAGGGGCCTTTCAGTCCATTGGGAGAACCAGAAAAATCAATCAGCCAGGATTTCAATAAGGTTAGGCCAGTGAAACCCATATCAAAGGTAAATTTCCCTGGATATTTTTTTACAAACTGGAGTAATTCAGCTCTTGTTAATGGGGGATTTTCAATGTATTTATTATTGTAAATAAGGGTAAATTGAACACTTCCCCAAGGACATTCGTATTCTTCGATAGGTTGATTAAAATCGATGCCGATGTAGGGGTTATCAAAATCTACATATCGAGCATTGGGTAGTTTTGAAGTCCAATTTCCCATTAAAGCATCTAACTGTCTTAGTTGGTAGAAGGTCTCTCCATTGATCCAAACCAAATCGTAACTATTATATAGGCTTTTAGCTACTTTTTCAGCCATTATTTGACTTACTATGGTATTCCCTTGAGCATAAGCAATATCTAATTGAATGTTGAAATGATCTTTTAAGTGAGGGATGATAAAATCATTCATGTATTGGTTGATCATGGGATCTCCGCCCCACATTGCCATATTGACGGTGGTTCCATTAGCATCTAATAGCCGATTTTTCCAGGATTGATCTTCCTGAAAGGAAGTTATTGTTGTTGGGGTACAGAAAACGAAACCAAAAATTACAAGAATGAGAATGGAATTTTTTTTATTCATCTTTCAAATAATTTATCGCAGCTTGTGCAGCGATTCTACCACTTTTCAAAGCGGCGTCTAAAGAAGGGTATAATAGGTAGTCACCAGCTAAAAAAACACCTTCTGATAATTTTACTTCATTAGTGGTCAAGGAATATTTTAATGAATCAATTATTGGCAGCGCTTCATTAATAGTATAGGATTCAATAAATTCAAAAAAACTACGAGGTTTATTGGTCAATTTGGCAAGGTCTTTAATGATATCATCAATAGTAGGCTGAGAACTCAAATTAGGCTTTAGGGTGACTGAAAAAAGGTTTTCTTCGGTTTTGGAATAGCTTTTTTGAACAGAGGTAGGTTCACAAAAAGAATTGATTAGCGAATTATCATCTGCTACTATCCCCAAAGTAGGCGTCTTTAGTATAGATTCTGGAATTTTGAAGTAATAATTAGAAGTTTTGTAAAATTTAATTTCTTGGTTAACTAGCTGTTTGATCATAGGCGCTGGATCGGTAGCAATAATTATCGCATTGGCAGACAAGGTCGATCCGTTAGCAAGGTAGATTTTATGATTATTGATATCTTTCACTTTTTCGTTATACAAAATCCGAGTATTGGAAAGTTTTTGCCTGAGTTGTTGAGGTACTGCTTCAATTCCGAAGGCTGGTAAAACAGCCTTTCCACTTGAAAAAAGTTGAAAGACAAATTGAAACATTGCAGAGGGAACTTGTAATGTTTCTGTTAAGAAAATGCCTGTAAAAAAGGGCTTAAAAAACCTATCAATAATCTTTTTGCTAAAACCAAAATGCTCGAGAAAAGAGAGTGTACTTTCTTGGCTTTGGGAAAATATAAATTCAGGAGATTTACTAGCAACCCTATTCCTTAGTTTCAAGATCAAATATTTATCTCTTAGTGTTCCAATAGGTGCAAATAGGGTTTGTAATGCTCGGAAAGGCTTTCTAATAGGGTCGGAGATTAAAAATCTTTTACCTTTATAAAAAATCACTGCTCCTGGGTCGAAAGGAATTACTTTAAGGGCTTCTAGGTCCAAGTATTGTTTAACTTCGGGATAATCAGAAAGAAGAATTTGAAATCCCTTATCTAATGTAAAGCCGTTTATGTTTTCTGTTTTTAATCTTCCACCTGGTCTATCCGATGATTCAATTATTAGAGGAGCAAAACCTTCTTTTTCTAGATGGTGGGCCGCAATTAATCCTGCGACTCCTGCCCCAACAATGACCACTTTTTCCTCCATCTTTTATTTACAAAGGTAATACAATGACTTCTTTTGAGATATCTGTATTATATGAATCTAAGTGGGTTATAGTTATTGAAAAACCGACAGGATTATTAGTAGAGGCACATTGGAAATATCCGTCGGTAGAATCTTGGGTAAAAGACTATTTGTCTAAACAGTATAAGAATCCTTTTGTTGGTATAGTTCATCGGATTGATAGAATGGTCAGTGGAGTGGTTATAGTAGCTAAAAAGAGAAGCGCGTTGCGTCATTTGAATGAACAAATGAGAATGGGACAGATTGATAAATTCTATTCTGCTTTGACTTCATCTAAACCCCATTTAATGGAAGGAGCCCTAGATACTTATATGGGTCGAAGTAAGGATGGGAAAAAGGCCGTAAGGTTAGATTCAGTTAATAAAATGGCCAAGCGGGCAAAGCTTAAATTCAGGGTGGCAAAAAGAAATAATATTTATCAATGGGATATTAAATTGATTACAGGAAGATATCATCAAATTCGGTTGCAATTAGCCGGAGTAGGATGCCCAATTATAGGGGATATTTTATATGGTTCGTCGGTAGAAGAAGAATTGGTTGGCATAGGCCTTCATTGTTATCAAATGGTATTCGTGGACCCTGGTTTGTTGAAAAGAATTACAATCAAAAGTAGGGAAGAATTTAACCCTATTTGGAAAAAATATTTAGAAACAGTGGGATGATATATGCTGGATTTTCTACATCATGGTGGTTATTGACTTTAGCTATAGCCTTTTATTTTCCTACTGAAATGGATATTTCAGAAGTGTCAGATTGTTATGAATTGGAGGAGGTTAAAGCACCTTGGCAACCTTTTAACGAGTCTTTTGATTGCTGGTGGGAGTCGAATTTTAGGCATAACGGATCTCCGGGGATGGCCGTAGCCATCCTAAAGGAGGGCGAGGTGGTTTTTAAGAGAACCTATGGAGTGAGGCGAGTTCAGTCCAATATTAAAGTAGATGGGCGCACTTCCTTTAGAATGGCATCTGTATCGAAAACATTTGCAGGAGTGCTGACGGAAATTTTGGTTGAAAAGGGGTTTTTAGACTGGGAAGATAGGGTTATAGACCATGTGCCTGGTTTTAAGTTGAAGGATAGTATAACCACTAATTCTTTAAAGGTTAAACATTTATTGAGCCATACAACGGGTCTGCCGAGGCATGCTTATAGTAATTTACTGAATGCGGGTATTCCCTATCGGGAAATTTTAAACATGCTAAATGAGGTAACTATTTTCCACCCTCCTGGAGACACCTATAATTATCAAAATGTGGCATTTAGTATAATTGGAGATGTTTTACAATCGGTAACGGGTAAGCCCTACAGTGATTTATTAGAGGAATATATTTTTTTACCCTTGGGAATGGCTGATGCTTCAACGGATTATGACACCTTTGTCCGTTCCAATAATATTGCTTATCCACACCAAAGGCGATATGGAAGTTATAGGGAGGGTAAGGTTAGTGCCAATTATTTTGATGTGGGTCCTGCAGCGGGGGTGAATGCTTCTTTAGATGACATGATTAAATATTTGCGATTGTTAACCGGCTATCATCCGGAGGTATTAGCAAAAAGTGGATTGCTCCAAATTTTTTCTCCTCAAGTACCTGTTTCAAAACGAGAGGGTGTGGTTGTGTCGTGGAGGCCTGTAAGTAAGGCATGGTATGGTCTAGGTTGGAGAGGCATTCAAAAGGAGGGACAGACCATCATCTACCACGGTGGTTATGTCAACGGCTATCGGTCAGAGATTATGATTATTCCCGAAGAAGACCTGGGTCTTGTTATCTTGAGCAATGCCCCCAACAGCTTGATTTCAGATGCAGGGGTGGTTTTTCTAGAGTATTTAAAAGAGCATGGCTATCCATTTGAAGAAATCTAAAGGATAGCCATGTAAATGTTTTATGCTTTACCCTTTAGCATTAAGTTCCAATACATAAATGGTAGTCCATATTTTTTAAGCATCCACATGCTCCAGTTTTCTTTTGCGGTGTCTACAAATTTACCGATAAGAGGGTCAGTATCTCGATTATTGTCATAATCAAATTCCGCTAATACCATTTTTCCGTAACCTGTTACTAGCGGGTAGGAAGAGTATCCTTTATAAGCTTCAGATAAATTCCCCTCTTGGTTGATAACATGTAACAAATTTTCTACAACAACCGGGGCTTGTTTACGCACTGCTGCTCCTGTTTTTGCTGTTGGAAGCGCTGCTGAATCTCCCAGAGAGAATACATTGGGATAGGAATTGTGTTGCAAGGTATTGATATTGACGTTAACCCAACCTTTACTAGGTCCTTCCTGATGAGCTAGGGAAGAATTTTTTACAAAATCCGGAGCAGATTGAGGAGGAGCTAGATGTACCATATCATAGGGTATGGTAATTTCTGTTTCACTTACCTTGGAATAACCCAACGAGTTGATAGGGTGGTGGAATAATTTTTCAGGTTGATTGGCATTGGCGGTAATGGTGTAGTGAAGGAGTTGATTAGCCGTATCGATTTTGGTGATTTTATGGAAAAAATACAAACCAATATTTTTTCGATCAACTACCTCCATTAAGGTTTTTTTGAAATCTTCTACTCCAAAAATTACAGACCCTGGTGTGACAAATGCGATGTTCGTTTTATTTTTTACCCCAGATTTTTTAAAATAAACATCGGCTAAATACATGATTTTTTGCGGTGCTCCGCCACATTTTATGGGAGTAGCTGGTTGGGTAAAAATTGCGTTTCCCCCTTTAAAATTTTGAAGTACCTCCCAGGTGTATTTGCTATTGGTATAGTTACTACACACATTATTTTTGTCTAGGGTTTCTTCCAGGCCTTCTATGGCATTTAGATCGTATTGGATTCCGGGGCAAACTACTAGGTAGTCATAGGAATATTGATTGCCCTCGCTTGTGGTAATTTGATTTTCCTCTGGTTGCATTCCCGATACGTGCTCTTGTATCCAAGACACACCTGGAGGAATAAGGTCTTTCATATTTCTTTCGGTGTCTTTGTAATTATAAGTTCCTGCACCAACCAAGGTCCATGCTGCTTGATAATAGTGTTTGTCGGCGGGATCGACCAAAGCAATATCTAATTTTTTATTTTTTAGTTTGAGTTGAGAGGCAACTGTAATTCCTGCAGTTCCAGCACCAACTATTAGAATTTGATAGTGGTTATTTTTCATTTTCGTTTGTTTTGTTTGTTAAATGGTAAAAAATAAAGTAAGGAAAAATATCAAATGATGATAAAAATCAATGGGTTGTATCTTTGCATAGAATTCAAATAAAAAATATAGCAGTGGAAAGTATTAAAGGGACGGTAATCAAATCTACGGGTAGTTGGTATCAAGTGGAGTCTGTGGAACTGGGGGAATGGTCATGCAGAATGGTGGGAAAATTTAGGATGGGTGACATCAAATTAACCAATCCAGTTGCTGTGGGGGATGAGGTGATATTTAAGAGAGAAAATGAGTTAGAAAAGACGGGGGTGATATACGAAGTTTTGCCTAGGAGGAATTATGTCATTAGGCAGTCTCCAAGGAAAAAGCACGATTTACATTTAATGGCCAGTAATATTGATCAGGCCATGGTGGTAGTTACTGTAGTTTCTCCCAATTTGAAGCAGGGATTTATTGATCGATTTTTAATGATGACGGAACCTTATGATATTCCTACGATAATTGTATTTAATAAGGCTGATTTATACGATGAGGAGGCGATTAATACTTACCGTTATTTGGAAGAAATCTATACCCAAATTGGATATACTACTAGGTTAATTTCGGCTCAGAATGCTGAGGATATAGGCAAGATAAAAGCATTATTAATTGGAAAGACGACATTAATTAGTGGGCAGTCTGGTGTGGGTAAATCGACATTAGTTAATTCATTAGAACCCGAGCTATTATTAAGGACACAGGAATTATCAGATTTTTCAGGAAAGGGTCAACATACCACCACTTTTGCCGAGAGGCATCCCTTAAAAGAAGGAGGGTATATTATTGACACTCCTGGTATTAAGAGTTTATCGTTTTCTCATTTTGAAATGGCGGATGTTGCGCATAATTTTAGGGAGATTTTTAAAAAGTCGGAAGAATGTAAATTTAGAGCTAATTGTTTGCATCGAAATGAGCCTGGGTGTGCGGTTAAGGCTTCTGTTGAGGAAGGTGAAATATCCCCACTGAGATACGGTAATTATTTAACTTTGTTAGAAGAAGTGGAGGATCAGAATTACTGGGAAAGGCATAAAGATTACTAAATTTATAAAGGTGGGATATCAAAGTAGAAAGCGGGCGTACAAAAGTATGCGGGAAAGGAGAGCAAATAGTATAAGGAACCTAAGAGTTACCTTAATATTTGTAGGCTTGGCTTTTTTAGTGTTGGCGTTTAAAACCAGACATAGTTGGTATGCCTGGTTAAAAACGTGGTTTTATTTTTAAGCCTTATTCAGGTTCAAAACCAAGGACAATATTGAACGTACCTAATTCACTAAACGGCAAATCGCCTGGTTTGTCGAAACCGATTCCATAATCGAATCCGAGCACACCGAACATGGGCAGGAATACTCTCAATCCCATACCCACGGATCTTTTTAATTCAAATGGATTGAATTCACCAATCGTTCTCCAGGCATTTCCGCCTTGTGCAAATAAGGTTGCAAAAATGGTTGAAGTTGGATTAAGTGAAAAAGGATAGCGGAGTTCTAAGGTAAACTTATCGAATACAGGGGTTGAGGAATTTCCACCTGCTGGATCCACATTAGCGGGCAGGTCATTGACGTCATAACCGCGTAAAGAGATGATGTCGACACCAGCAAAACCAAATTGTTGGTTGTTGATTCCGTCTCCACCCAATTGAAACCTTTCAAAAGGCGCAGTTCCAATATCGCTGTTAAATGCGCCCAGAATACCAATTTTTGCTTGTGCCTTTAGGACTAATTTTCCAACAATGGTGGTATACCAGTCAGCATCGAAACGCCATTTGTGGTATTCCAGGAATTTGTATTTTTCATTAGCCCCCATTTCTGAATAATCTTTTGGGCTATCTGATAATAGCCTATTGATTAATGAGTAGGGGGGAGTAATTTGTAAAGATAGAGAGATGGATGACCCTTCCTTAGGGAAGATAGGGTCATTAACGGTTGACCTAGCTATCGTTTGTTTGATGCTAAAATTATTATAATTTCCGTTAGAAACCAAAGAGCCGTCGTCTGCTCTAAATAATCCCCTAAGCCAATTGTTAAGGCTGAGAGTCTGAATATTAATGGCCGTACTGGAGATGAAATTATCATCTGGCCATTTCAGGCGGGTTCCCAAACTGATGGAAATTTGTTTGATACTAAAACTTTGATAATCAATGCTGTTCCTATTGCCAAAAGCAAATCTATTTAAAAACCCAGCGGTGGTAAACGAATTAGGTTTTTTCCCACCTAGCCAAGGTTCTGTAAGGGATACGTTATAGGATTGATAGAAATCCCCATTGGTTTGAGCTCTGATAGAGAACCGCTGTCCATCTCCCATAGGCAGAGGATGCCAAGCTTCTTTTTTGAAGATATTTCTCAGAGAAAAATTGGTAAAAGAGACCCCTAATGTTCCAATCACTTGTCTATTTCCACCCCATCCAGCTGAAAGTTCTAACTGATCAGATTGTTTTTCTTCAACGGTATATTCGATATCTACAGTACCTCGATCTGCATTAACGGGTGTATTAATATCTAGGTTTTCTTGGTTGAAATAATTTAGGTTAATAATTTCTCTTTGAGATCGGATGATATCGGAACGGCTAAATTTTTCTGCTGGACGAGTGCGGAGTTCCCTGCGAATAACATGTTCATGGGTCCTATCATTTCCAGCAATTCCAACTTTATCAATAGTGGCCTGAGGGCCTTCGAAAATCCTGATTTCAATATCTACAGAATCTTCTACTATGGCTATTTCAATTGGATCAACACTGAAGAAGAGGTATCCATAGTCCATATACAGGGTGCTAATATCTCTCCCGTCTTGACTAAATTGCAAACGAGTTTGAAGCTCTTCTTGGTTGTAGATGTCTCCTTTTTTTATGCCCAATACCTCTTCAAGTATTTTGGCTTCATAAATAGAATTTCCCTTCCAAGTTATATTTCGGTAATAATACTGGTTTCCCTCATCCAAATTAATTTTTATCATGACAAGTCCATCATCATTTCTCCAGACACTATCACTAATGATTTTGGCATCTCTATATCCCAGCTTATTGTAGTAGGCTATTAAGTTAACCTTATCTTCTTTGTAATTTTTTTCGATAAACTTAGATGGGGAGAGGACTTTTCTTTTTCTTTTGGTTTCTTCCAACTGATTTCTCAGTTTGGAAGCTTTAACCATTTCGTTGCCTTCGAATATAATATCATGAATTTTTACCTTATCTCCTCTGTCGATATCAAAAAATAGCTGAACAGAGTTTAATCTAGAGGTATCTGTTTCCTCTCGGGCAGACACAGTTGCATTGAGGAAACCCTTGCCAACTAGAAAATTTTGGATTGCTTCAGAGGCATTGGTTTTCACATTTTCGGTAACAATTCCTCCTTTAAGTAAAAAACGATCTACTTCTGTATTGAGATCTTCATGCATCCCCTTTTTTACGCCAACAAAAGTATGTTTGGAGAGTCGAGGTCTTTCTTCCACTTTGATAGTGAGGAATACCAATTCACCCTCTACTTTTTCTTGGATGATTTGGACATCGGTAAACAACCGTAATTTCCAAAGGGCTTTTAATCCTTGTTGAATTTTTGGTCCTGGAATTCTAACTTTATCGCCAACAGCAAGACCTGAAATACTGATGATTGCATTTTCATCGCTAAAGTCTGCTCCAGAAACAGAAACTCCGCCTATTTCGTAATCTTTAGGAAGTTCATAATCAATAATTTCCGGTTCAATGGTTTCGGTTTGGCCGTAAACAGGTTGTGCTA
>Ga0129345_1000764_pt1 | contig 11947 bp, 8 predicted proteins | sample CPBDNA_FD_94425 | JGI IMG/M metagenome (GOLD analysis project Ga0129345, IMG submission 94425) | Freshwater to marine salinity gradient microbial communities from Chesapeake Bay, USA - CPBay_Sum_20_0.8_DNA | ecosystem: Environmental > Aquatic > Marine > Coastal | place: USA: Chesapeake Bay...
AATACTTTAGAAAACCTAAAAATACCGATCCTAGTTGCGGTAAAAACTGTGATTGTTAACTATTCATTATATCCTCAATCTCATCTGCTTCTATTACAATATCACTCATAAGATTTCTTGGTGTTCCTTTTGATTGAATCACTACGTCATCCTCAAGCCTTATTCCAAAACCTTCATCAGGAATATATATTCCAGGTTCAACAGTAAAAACCATATTCTCTTGAAATGGATCTTCAAGTAGTCCATAATCATGAGTATCTAGCCCAAGGTGATGTGAGGTACCATGCATAAAATATTTTTTGTAAGCAGGATTCTTCTTAGTCTGATTCTTTATATCATTTTTATCAATTAGTTTAACATTAAGAAGCTCTTTTGTCATAATTTCTCCTACTTGCTCATGAAATAATTTCCAATTGTTCCCAACAGTTAAAAGTTTAGTAGCCTCATTCTTAACTCTTAAAACAGCACTGTATATTTCCTTTTGTCTTTTTGAAAATTTTCCTGATACTGGAACAGTTCTAGTCATATCACTAGAATACTTTCCATATTCTGCTCCAACATCCATTAATATTAATTCACCACTTTTACATTGCTTATTGTTTTTTATGTAGTGAAGCACATTATTATTTTTTCCACTGGCAATAATTGGAGAATATGCAAAACCTTTAGATGAGCTATTAATAAATTCATGAATAAATTCTGCTTCAATTTCATATTCCCAAACATCAGGTTTGATAAATTTTAAAACTCTATCGAACCCTCTCCTTGTTATTTCACATGCTTTTTTAATTTGATCAATTTCATCAGGATGTTTTATAGATCTTTGTCTTTGAAGAATTGGATTGCTTTTTGCAACATTATGAGCAGGGTAATTTTTTAAGAGCCATGAAATAAATCTATCCTCCCTTGTTTCAACTGGAGAATTTGCTCTATAGTGCTCATTTTTATTTATATAAAAAGTATCAACTTTAGTTGCGATTGAATTAAGTACATCTTTGAAATCATCTATAAAGAATATGCTATCAATACCAGATAGTTGATTTGCCTGTTTTTTACTTAATTTCTCACCTTCCCAAACTTTAGTATGATTGTCTGATTTTCTTATAAAAAGTATTTCTCTTGTCTTATCATCTTTTGATGGAGGATAAAGTAATAAAATAGTTTCTTCTTGATCAATACCTGTAAGATGGAAAATATCTCTATGTTGTTCAAAAGGTAGTTCGGAATCAGCACTTACTGGATATATATCATTAGAGTTGAAAACAGCCATAGAATTACCCTTCATTTCATTCATGAAATTGCTTCTGTTCCTTTTATATATTGAATTACTCAGTGGAATATATCTCATTTTATTTTTATCAATTAACCCTTTTTTAATATAATGTTTTTAAATTAAAGGTAAAATTAAAAATTATGAAAAAGTTTTTGTCAATTTCACTTAGCTTAATTAGTTCTTTTGTTCTATTTTCTCAACCAAACCCAACAGATGCAGAAAGTATAATTAAGGCCTACAAGGAAAAAGAGGTTTTAGTCCAATCATCTAGAGTCAAAAACATTAAATTTCAAAATATAGGTCCAACAATTATGAGTGGAAGAGTTGTTGCGCTTGAGGTCAACCCTCAAGACCCAACAAAGTTCTATGTTGCATATGCCTCGGGAGGAGTATGGTATACAGACAATAATGGGACATCATTTGATTCTATTTCTGATGAATGGCCAACACAAAATATTGGAGAGATTGCAATGGATTGGAGTAATGGTATATTATGGGTAGGAACAGGAGAAAATAATTCTTCAAGATCTTCATATTCTGGAATAGGAATTTTAAAGACAAATGCTGATGGCTCAAATTGGAAAAATGTTGGTTTACATGATAGTCATCATATTGGAAAAATTTTAATTAATCCAGAAAATTCTGATCATGTAGTAATTGGAGTTACTGGACATCTATATTCAAATAACATTAATAGAGGTGTATATGTAACAAAAGATGGAGGTGAAAGCTGGACTAGGACATTGTATATAAATGATGTAACTGGAATTATTGATATGTCTGATACACCAGGAAACTTTAATATAATGTATGCAACATCATGGGAAAAAGACAGGAAGGCTTGGAACTTTGACGAAGATGGTAATAGATCAGGAATATATAAAAGTATAGATGGAGGAGATAATTGGATCTTAATTTCTAATGATGAATCTGGTTTTCCCTCAGGAGCTGGACTAGGAAGGATTGGATTAGCAGTCTTTGACAAAAATATAGTTTACGCAGTTGTCGATAATCAGAACTTTAGAGAATCTACTGAAAGAGAAGAAGATCAAGGTTTAGCTAAAGAGTCCTTTATAGGCATGACTGTAGAAAACTTTAATGAAATAAGTACTGATGATCTTAAAGCTTTTTTACGATCTAATGGATTTCCATCAAAATATAAACCTGAAGCAATTAAAAAAGACATTAATGATGGTAAACTTAAACCTGAAGACTTATATAAGTATTTAGTAAACGCAAACTCTGAATTGTTTGATACACCAATAATTGGTGCAGAAGTATATAGAAGCAGTGATGGTGGAAAAAAATGGGAAAAAACTCATGAAACTTATCTTGATGGAGTTTACAATACCTATGGATACTATTTTGGTAAAATCCATGTTGATCCAAATAATAGTGAAAAAATATATACTTATGGGGTTCCAATTTTATCTTCTGATGATGGAGGTAAAACTTTTTATAGAATAGGTAAAGAAAATGTACATGCTGATCATCATGACCTGTGGATAAATCCAGAAAAGCCGGGACACCTAATAAATGGTAATGATGGAGGAGTAAACATTACCTACGATGATGGAGAAAATTGGATAAAGAATAATTCTACTGAAGTTGGACAATTTTATGCAATAAATGTAGACTACCAAAAGCCATATAATGTTTATGGTGGGCTTCAAGATAATGGTGTTTGGATGGGGCCACATAACTCAGTTGTGAACAAAAGATGGAATATGACAGGCCAATATCCATGGAAAGGCATTCTAGGTGGAGATGGAATGGAAGTCCAAATTGATAACAGAAATCCAAATATTGTATTCACAGGATCTCAATTTGGTTTTTATGCCAGGTTAGATTTAGACTCTGGCAAAAGAAAGTCTATTAAACCTAGCCATGAACTTGGACAGTCCCCTTTTAGATTTAACTGGCAGACTCCTATTTTATTATCACCTCATAATCAAGACGTACTTTATCTTGGTTCAAATTTTTTACATAAGTCAACTAATCAAGGAGATGATTGGGAAAATATATCGGAAGATTTAACCAAAGGTGGTAAAAAAGGGAATGTGCCATATGGGACAATTACTACAATTTCAGAATCGCCAATAACTGAAGGTTTAATCTATGTTGGAAGTGATGATGGCCTTATTCATGTTACACAAAATGGTGGAAAAACCTGGAAGAATATTTCTAATAGCTTACCTCAAGATTTATGGGTAAGTAAAGTTTATGCATCAAATCATGATGAGAAAGTTATTTACGCTTCTCTAAATGGTTATAGATGGGATAATTTCTCACCTTATATTTTTAAAAGTAAGAATTATGGAAAAACTTGGGAGTCTATAAGTTCAAATCTTCCAGATTCTCCTATAAATGTTGTAATAGAGGATAATATGAATAAAAACATCTTATATATTGGTAATGACCATGGAGTATATATCTCATTAGACCAAGGAAATACATGGGAACCATTTAGTAATGGTCTCACATCTGCAGCTGTCCACGATTTAGTTATTCAGACTGATGAAAAACACTTATTGGTTGGAACACATGGAAGATCAATTTATTTAGCAGATATTAAAAAAATTCAAGATTTGTCGGATGAAATACTTGATTCTTCGCTATATATATACCCACTGAATAACATTAAAAAGTCAAATTCTTGGGGTGCCCAAAGAAGTATTTGGAGCCAAGCTTATACTCCAAAGCTTTGTATTACTCTGTTTTCATCTTTGTCAACTGGCTATAATATTTCAATTAATGATTCTAATGAAAATAACGTTTATAAAAGTGAAGGTAAACTAGATAAGGGATTCAACTTTATTAGTTATGATCTAATGAATAATAATGAATATTTAGAAAAGGGTCTATATAAGGTTTTGATTATTACAGATAAGGATAATTTAGAAAAGGAATTTCAAATTCAGTAGTTATTTAAACGTTTATGCATTAATTTTGTTTTAGAATTAATGTAGATGAATTTATTTAGTTCCTCAATTGGAAGAAAAATATTGATGGCCCTATCGGGTCTTTTCTTAGTTGTGTTTTTAACGCAACACTTTTTAATTAATGTAACTTCTGTATTTAGTGAGGATATATTTAATATGCTTTCTCATTTTATGGGAACAAATCCATTAGTTCAATTTGTTCTTCAGCCAATATTAATATTTGGAGTAATTTTTCATTTCGTAATGGGATTCTATCTTGAACTATTAAATGCAAAGTCAAGAAAAAAAAATTACATAAAATTTTCGGGGGGCTCAAATTCTTCATGGATTTCAAGAAATATGATTTTTAGTGGTGGAGTTGTGCTAGTTTTTTTAGTAATGCATTTTATTGATTTTTGGATTCCTGAAATGAATTATAAATATGTTGAAGTACTTCCAGAAGATCCTAATAGATATTTTGAAGAATTAGTTCATAAATTTGAAAGTCCCATAAGAACTTATATTTATTCTTTCTCTTTTATCTTTTTAGCATTACATCTATTGCATGGTTTTAGTTCTTCTTTTAAAACAGTTGGAGTTGATTCCAAGTATTATAATTTAATTCAAAAAGTTACTTTTCTGTTTTCAATAATAATACCTGCAGGATTCATATTTATAGCAATATTTCACAATATTACAGCATGAGCAAATTAAATTCAAAAATACCAAAAGGTCCTTTAGACAGTAAATGGACAAATCACAAAGGAAAGATCAACCTCGTTAGCCCATCTAATAAAAGAAATATTGATATAATTGTTGTTGGAACTGGACTTGCTGGTGCTTCTGCTTCTGCTACTCTTGCTGAACTAGGTTACAACGTAAAGTCATTTTGTTTTCAAGATTCACCAAGACGAGCTCATTCAATTGCTGCTCAGGGAGGAATAAATGCTGCAAAAAATTATCAAGGTGACGGAGATTCAACTTACAGACTTTTTTATGATACTATAAAAGGAGGAGATTACAGGTCAAGAGAAGCAAATGTTTATAGACTTGCTGAAGTCTCAGGAAATATAATTGACCAATGTGTTGCACAGGGTGTTCCATTTGCAAGAGACTATGGTGGACTTCTAGATAATAGATCTTTTGGAGGTGTTCAAGTTTCAAGAACTTTTTATGCTAAGGGACAAACAGGTCAACAGCTTCTTCTTGGTGCTTACTCAGCTATGAATAGACAAATTGCTCGTGGTAAAATTAAGATGTATAGTAGACATGAAATGATGGATATTGTTATTGTAAAGGGTAAGGCTCGAGGAATTATTGCTAGAAACTTAGTTAATGGTGAAATTGAAAGACACTCTGCACATGCAGTAGTAATTGCATCAGGAGGGTATGGAAATATTTTCTTTCTTTCCACTAACGCTATGGGAAGTAATGTATCTGCAGCCTGGAAAATTCATAAAAAAGGGGCTTTTTTTGCTAACCCTTGTTTTACACAAATACACCCAACATGTATTCCTGTTTCAGGGGATTACCAGTCAAAGTTGACTTTAATGTCTGAGTCTTTAAGAAATGATGGAAGAATATGGGTGCCAAAAGAAAAAGCTGATGCAAAATTAATCAGAGAGGGAAAATTATCACCACTGGATATACCAGAAAATAAAAGAGATTATTACTTAGAGAGAAGATACCCTGCTTTTGGAAATCTTGTTCCAAGAGATATTGCTTCAAGAGCTGCTAAAGAGAGGTGTGATAATGGTTATGGAGTTAATAAAACGGGTGAAGCAGTATACTTAGATTTTTCTCATGCTATAGTAAGATATGGTGAAGAGAAAGCTAAAGTTAGTGGACTTGATTCATCTGACTCAAAGTTAGTATTGAAATTAGGTAAGGAAATTGTCAAACAAAAATATGGTAATCTATTCCAAATGTATGAGAAAATAGTTGATGAGAATCCATATGAGATACCTATGAAGATTTATCCAGCTGTTCACTATACCATGGGAGGTGTTTGGGTTGACTATAACTTGATGACATCTATACCTGGATGCTTTGCAATTGGGGAGGCAAACTTCTCAGACCATGGTGCTAATAGACTTGGAGCATCAGCTTTAATGCAGGGATTGGCAGATGGTTATTTTGTTTTACCTTATACTATAGGAGATTATTTATCAAATGAAATAAGTACAGGTGAAATTTCTACAGATCTTCCTGAATTTGAAAAAAGTGAAAAAGAAGTATTAGAAAAATTAAAAAAGCTAATATCAAATAAAGGTGAAAAATCAGTTGATTTTTACCATAAAAAGTTAGGTAAAATAATGTGGAACAAATGTGGTATGTCAAGAAATGAAAAAGATTTAAAGTCTGCTATAAAAGAGATTAAAGAGTTAAGAGAAGACTTTCACAAAAATGTAAAAATACCTGGAGGATTAAATGAATTTAATGAGCAACTAGCAAAAGCAACAAGAGTCTCTGACTTCCTAGAGTTAGGGGAATTATTTGCAATTGATGCTCTTGAAAGAAATGAGTCTTGTGGAGGACACTTTAGGGAAGAGTTCCAAACAGATGATGGAGAGGCAATAAGAGATGATAAAAAATTTAAATTTGTTTCAGCTTGGGAATATAATAATGATCCTTCAAATCCAATACTTCATAAAGAAGACTTGGATTATGAAGATATAGAGATTAAAACAAGATCTTACAAATAATAAACTAGTAAAGTATTAATATGAAGTTATACCTTAAAATATGGAGACAAACTAATGCAGATTCAAATGGATCTTTTCAAAATTATGAAATTGATGAAATAACTCCTGATATGTCTTTCCTTGAAATGATGGATGTTCTAAACGAGAAATTAATTATTGAAGGAGTTGACCCAGTTGCATTTGATCATGATTGTAGAGAAGGTATTTGCGGAAGTTGCTCTTTATTTATAAATGGAAGAGCACATGGACCTGATACTGGAATCACTACTTGTCAATTGCATATGAGAAAGTTTCAGGATGGTGACTCAATAGTTATAGAGCCATTTAGAGCTAGTTCATTCCCAGTTATAAAAGATTTAGTTGTTGACAGAACGTCTTTTGATAGGATTCAACATGCAGGTGGATATATTAGTATAAATACTTCAGGTAATACACAAGATGCAAACACAATTCCAATTAGAAAAGAAGATGCAGACAATGCTTTTGATGCGGCGACTTGTATAGGTTGTGGAGCTTGTGTTGCAACTTGTAAAAATGCTTCTGCAATGCTTTTTGTGTCAGCAAAAGTATCCCAGTTCTCATATTTACCTCAAGGACAAGTCGAAGCGAAAGATAGAGTTCTTAATATGGTAAAGCAAATGGATGAAGAAGGTTTTGGTAATTGCACTAATACTGGCGCATGCGAGGTTGAATGTCCAAAAGGCATATCCATTAAAAATATAGCAAGGATGAATAAAGAATTTTTAAAAGCAAAACTTTAATTTATAGAATCCTTTAAAGAATTTAAAAGATTTAAATTAAATATTTCATTAAGATCCCAATTTGCCCTAACATCAAGATCATTTAGAAAATAGTATACTGGTTCAGGTTGAATTTGTTTTAAATAATTTCCGGTATCCCAAATATCATTTAAGTTCAGATCTTCAATTAATCTAAATGTGTATTTACCAGGTCTTATATAATCAAAAATAAATGTTGAGCTGGAATTAACATTATTAAACTCTCTTATAATATTTGAATTAGAGTCTAACAATTGAAGAATATATTTAGAATCATTATTTGTTATAACATCAAGAAAGATATTTCCATAATCTTCTAGAGATTGACTAACAACATTGTATTGAAGGGAGTCATTCACCGTTCCTCGAATGTCTTTAATTGCTTTTGGTTTTATAAATATTTTATAATTGTCCGATGGTGAAACTTCAAAATCGATATCGATTTCATCTAATCTATCGTTAATGCTAGTTGAAAATGGTATAGTAAGTGAGTCAATATCCCTGATAGTAATAAGTGAATCTTCAATCTTATTTAACGGAATATTTGATGAAATCTTAAATGATTCTTTAAGATGGATTATGTTAACTGTCTTTGGACTTATATTCAAAGAGTCAATCAAACTATCTCTTTTTCTATCAAATTTTACTGTTGTAAGTTTGATCGTATCAGTTTCAATTAAACTGAAATTCAATGAATCAAAGCTATTTCTAGATAGCCAAAGATTTAGAGTATCAGTTTCTTTTTCTTTAATGAATACATAATTAACTGAATCAGGAATATTAGACTCAATTTTTATCTTATCTAAATCTAATTTTCCGTAGTAACCAAATCCAATTTTTTCGCTATTAATAAAATGAGGCTTATCCCATATTATCTCGGTTTCTTCTTTAAAAAGTTTTAGATCAATAACTGAATCTCTGGGTAGAGTTATTAGTGAGTCTATAAATCCTATTTTATCATAAAAAGGATCAAAAAAATAATTATTATCAACGTCTTTTAGTGCAATAAGTAAATATTTTCCCTCTTTTAAATTTTGAAATTTATAATTTGTTGAATCAAGTGTATTAGAAATATATGTAGGCTTATCTTGAAAAATTATTGAGTCTTTAAATAATGAATCTATTCGATATAGTTGAAGAGATACATATTCATCAGGCTCTTGATTAAATGCATCTTTTGTATTACCCCTAATATATAGAGAGTCTATTGTCTCACCTGTAGAAAACGTATAGCTAAAAAATGTTAGAGGATTGTTTTCATTATTGTCTTGAATGCTATTACCGAAGTTAATAGTATAAGTTGTTTCTGGGCTTAAACTATCAAGAAATTTTAAAAAAACTTTTTTTGTAACTCCCGATAAAGGTTTTATTTCATATGATGATTTTTCTAGTGGAGGAGAAATGATTAATTGATCTTGAACTTTATCTAGCTTAACCCACTCATTAAATGTTAGCCTAATCTCTTCAGAATCAAAATTTATTGAATTTAATTTTGGACTAGCTTTAACTAGAACTGGGGGAATACTATCCATTGGCCCACCTGATGGGGTTCCTCTTTTAGCACAACCAAAAATAATAATTACTGAAAATAATATATATACTAAATTCTTCATTGAATTAATTCAAATACAAATTAAAGTATTTAAAATAGTAAAAAGAACTATTTTTGCAATATACTCATGGATAAAGACTCTCTAAAAAAGATTATTTCACATTCTAAGGAATATGGATTTATATTTCCATCAAGTGAGATTTATGAGGGACTAAATGCAATTTATGATTATGCTCACAATGGTGCACTTCTAAAAAATAATATAAGAGAATATTGGTGGAGATCCATGGTTCAGCTAAATGAAAATATTGTAGGTATAGACTCTGCAATATTTATGCATCCAAAGACTTGGGTTGCATCAGGCCATGTAGATGCTTTTAATGATCCTCTTATTGATAACAAGGACTCTAAGAAAAGATATAGAGCTGATGTTTTAATTGAAGAATTTATTGAAAAACTAAATTCTAAAATCCAGAAAGAAGTTCAAAAAGCTGAAAAAAGATTTAAAGAAAAATTTGATAAAGATCAATTTCTTAATACTAGTCCAAAAGTTTTAGAATTAACAAATCAGATTAATGAACTAAAATCTAGAATGGTCTCTGCATTTGAAAAAGATGACTTGGTAGAAGTAAAAAAAATAATTGATGATATGGAAATTAAATGTCCAATTTCAGGAACATGTAATTGGACAGAAGTCAGACAATTTAACCTTATGTTTAGCACAAAGTTAGGAGCTTCTGAAGAGTCAAGCATGGATTTATACTTAAGACCTGAAACTGCTCAAGGAATTTTCTTAAACTATTTAAATGTTCAAAAGACCTCAAGAATGAAAATTCCTTTTGGAATTGCTCAAACTGGTAAGGCATTTAGAAATGAAATTGTTGCCAGACAATTTATCTTCAGAATGAGGGAATTTGAGCAAATGGAAATGCAATTTTTCATTAAACCTGGAACCCAGGAAAAATGGTTCAATCATTGGAAAGATAAAAGACTAAACTGGCACTTAAATTTAGGTATTGACTCTAGTTTATTTCGATTCCATGATCATGATAAACTTGCTCATTATGCTGACGCTGCATGCGATATTGAGTTTAATTTCCCCTTTGGGTTTAAAGAACTTGAGGGTATTCACTCAAGAACTGATTTCGATCTTAAAAGTCACGAGGAGCTTTCAGGTAAGAAAATCCAATATTTTGATCCTGAATTAAATAAAAACTATACACCATATGTTCTTGAGACATCTATTGGTTTAGATAGAATGTTTCTTGCAATTATATCTAACTCATTTAAAGTAGAAACTTTGGAAGATGGATCTACAAGAAATGTTATGAGTATACCTAAGCAAATTGCTCCAAACAAATTAGCAGTTCTTCCACTACTCAAAAAAGATGGACTTCCAGGATATGCTAGAAAAATTATGAATGAGTTTAGTCATGAGATCAATCTTGTTTATGATGATAAAGACGCAATAGGAAGAAGATATAGAAGACAAGATGCAATTGGGACTCCATATTGTATTACAATTGATCACCAAACAATTGAAGATGATTCATTTACAATAAGAGATAGGGACTCTATGGATCAAAAAAGAATAAACATAGAAGATTTAAAATCTATTGTTGATAGTGAATTAACACTTAAAAGTTTATTAAAAAAGCTTTAGTTGAATATTATTAGTTATAATGTAAATGGCATAAGAGCCGCAATAAATAAAGGATTTATTGACTGGCTAAAAAGAGAATCTCCTGATGTCATATGTCTTCAAGAAATAAAAGCAAATAAAGAACAAGTTGATGTTTCTAAAATTGAAAATTTAGGATATAACACATTCTGGTTTTCAGCTCAAAAAAAGGGTTATAGTGGCGTTGCAATATTTTCAAAACAAAAACCTGATCATGTTGAGTATGGCTCAGGAATAGATTATATGGATTTTGAGGGAAGAATCATTAGGCTTGATTTTGATAAGGTATCTATAATAAGTTTATATCTTCCATCAGGAACAAATCTAGATAGACTTGATTTTAAGTTTAAATTTATGTATGACTTTAAAGATTATGTTTATCAATTAAATAATGAAATAAAAAATTTAGTTATTTGTGGCGATTATAATATTTGTCATAAAGCTATTGATATTCATGACCCTATTAGGAATAAGAACGTCTCAGGGTTTTTGCCAGAAGAAAGAGAATGGCTAGATAGTTTTATTGGAGAAAGATTTATTGATTCATTTCGTTTTGTAAACTCATCACCGCATCAATATAGTTGGTGGAGTTACAGAGCAAATTCAAGAGCAAATAATAAGGGGTGGAGAATTGACTATAACATGGTATCAAAATCAATTAAGGAAAGTATAGTTAATGCATCGATTTTAAGTGATGTTCACCACTCTGATCATTGCCCAATAAAGCTAGAGTTGTCTCTTTAGTTCATAAGTTTTAAAGCTTCGTCAATATAAACAAATACATCGGGGGAAACTCCTGGCCTTCCAAGATCAACATCTCTTTTACCAAGCCTAGTAATTATTAATTTTTTTTCAGGTATCATAATTACATACTGTCCTTGATGACCACTCATTAGAGATATTTTTAAATCTTTATAATTAGACAACCACACTCCAATTCCATAAGCATCAAAGTTATCTAAATACGGTTCTATAGATCTTTTTATAAATGTGGGATCAACAATCTGATTACCATTCCAGCTACCATTGTCAAGAT
>Ga0129345_1000776_pt1 | contig 11905 bp, 15 predicted proteins | sample CPBDNA_FD_94425 | JGI IMG/M metagenome (GOLD analysis project Ga0129345, IMG submission 94425) | Freshwater to marine salinity gradient microbial communities from Chesapeake Bay, USA - CPBay_Sum_20_0.8_DNA | ecosystem: Environmental > Aquatic > Marine > Coastal | place: USA: Chesapeake Bay...
GATGCCAGTGATCGCTTGATGTACGAAGGTAAGGCTCCCGAACTTTCTGACACCAAACGAGCACGGATGCCTGCCTTCTTTGAACATGCAAACACCAATCTCCCTCAATATGCTTGAGACCCACGGTCTCCAGCTACGAACTGTCCTCCAAGAACTGGAGGAAAACTTTCCACCTGTTACACCCACACCCAATGACTCACAGTCAGTAATCATGTACCGCTCCGGTCAACGTTCAGTTGTAGAGTGGATTCAACAACGACTAGAAAACGATGGCTAACAGAAACCGACAACAAAGACGTGAACGGCGTCAAGAACGACGTGAACGGCGTCAAGAACGAAAGGCAAACCAACAAATGACTGTTGGCGGATTTACACCACAAACCAGTCAAGCAGTAAGTGGTACACCTTATGACTCACCTACTGGTGCGTATCAAACCTACCAAACAGGACTTCCTGGAGGACAACAAGCTTATTCTCAAAACCCTATTGGCTCAGCTGGTCAGCAATACTTAGATGATATTGTATCAGGTCGCTTTGCCAGCGGTCGTAGCTTTGCGGAATGGGAAGCAGCTGGTGGTTACCAAGGTGGTAGTCAAGCAGCAGCTGCAGCTACGCCTGGTGCAGAAGAAACCGGCGGCTCCCAACGTCAAAGGCGCCGTAAAGGTAGAGGTCTTACCATTCGTGGAGTCCGAGTAGGTCGCAACCTTTCTGGCAAAGAAGCTATGAAGCTTGCAGCTACTGGTCTTGGTGAACGTGCCATTGATGTAGCACTAGGTAAAGGTGCTGGTATCCAAGGTAGTGCCCAACGTCGGTTGGACAAAGGTCAGCTAGGCACTAGTGAACAGAACATTCTTGGTAACATTTTTGACCAAGGTGGTATCCCAGCATCTCTTGACCCGCGTAGTGATAACTTGAAAGGGCTACGTGGTCTTGGTCTCCAACGTGGTCAACGCTACTTCGGCGCTACTGGAAGTGGTGAGCCTATCCTTGGTACTAAAGCCATGGGCGGTACTGGCGGTGGCGGTGGTCGCCGTGGTAAAGGCGGCGGTGGTGGTGGTACTGCTGAAACTGTTCCAACTGCTGAACCTGCAGTGCAAGGAGATAGCCTTATCATCAACGAACCTACTGAAGAAACCACTCCTGATATGGGTGGTCTGATGTTCGGTTCTACTGGCACTGGTCCTGGAGCTTTTGGCTTTAAGCGTCGCCGTGGTAGTCGTGAACGTAACCGTCTTCTTCAACTTGGCACAGGTCAGCTGAATCGACTTAAGTTGAGGAGTGCATTGAACATCCGTGGGCTCACAGGTCTGCTTTAATTTAATTATTTTTAAGAACTAATGACTGCGAAACAAAGGTATGACTATTTAGCCAGTGATCGTTCCCAATTTCTAGACGTAGCAAGACAAGCGGCAGATCTAACTCTGCCCTATTTGATTCGTGGTGAAGAAGATTATCAAAAAGGTGCTAGGTATCTTCCTACACCTTGGCAAAGTGTTGGAGCAAAAGGTGTAGTAACACTTGCATCTAAGTTGATGCTTGCCCTTGTTCCTCCACAGACTAGCTTCTTCAAACTACAACTTGATGATACTAAACTTGGTCAGGAGTTTGATCCTGCAGTTAGGTCTGAACTTGACCTAAGCTTTGCAAAGATTGAACGAACAATCCTTGAATCAATTGCAGCATCAAGTGACCGTGTTACTATTCACCAAGCTCTTAAGCACTTGGTAGTAGCAGGTAATGCACTAATCTACATGGGTAAAGATGGTCTTAAACTTTATCCGCTGAATCGCTACGTTGTAGATCGAGATGGCAACGGCAACGTGCTTGAAATAGTCACAAAAGAACGCATCAATAAGAAGCTTCTACGTGGCATGATTCCTGATGACATGCCTAACAAAGTAGAAGGAACAGTCGCTGATCGTAATGATGAGGCTGACATCTATACCCACATCAAACGGGATAACAACCGAATGATTTGGTACCAAGAATATGAAGACAAAATTATTCCTGGTTCTATGGGTAAGGCACCGCTTGATGCTAACCCTTGGCTAGTACTTCGCTTCAATACTGTTGATGGTGAGGTGTATGGTCGTGGTAGAATTGAAGAGTTCATCGGAGATCTCAAGTCTCTCGAAGCACTCTCTCAGGCTATGGTAGAAGGCTCTGCAGCAGCTGCTAAGGTCGTGTTCGTGGTATCACCCTCAAGCACTACCAAACCGCAAACGCTGGCGCAGGCAGGCAACGGTGCAATCATTCAAGGACGACCTGATGACATCGGTGTTGTACAGGTAGGTAAAACTGCTGACTTCAGGACTGCTTATGAACTAATGCAGTCCCTTGAACGTCGCTTGAGTGAGGCTTTCCTCATCCTTTCTGTACGGCAATCCGAACGAACTACTGCTGAGGAAGTTCGTATGACTCAGATGGAATTGGAACAACAGCTTGGTGGACTATTTAGTTTGCTGACTGTTGAGTTCTTGGTTCCTTATCTGAATCGTAAACTGAATGTATTCCAAAAGACAGGACAGATTCCACGCCTACCCAAAGACCTTGTGAAGCCAACCATTGTGGCTGGTATCAATGCACTTGGTCGTGGACAAGATCGTGAAAGCTTGGGTGCATTCCTTACAACTATTGCTCAGACCATGGGTCCTGAAGCTATTGCGACCTATGTTAATCCTGAAGAAGTAATCAAACGTCTTGCAGCTGCACAAGGTATTGATGTCCTGAACCTTGTTAAGACTGTACAAGAAGTACAAGATCAGCAGGCACAAGCTATGGAACAACAACAGCAAATGGAACTTACCAAACAAGTTGGTCAGCTAGCATCTGCTCCTGCAAACGATCCATCCAAAAATCCCGAACTATATGGACAACAAACAAGCTCCGAAGCGCCGCCAGCGCAGTAAAGCTGAACCTCCGACGACACCAGAGTTCACACCAGCTAAGCCTGTGAACAAGTATGCTCCCAAAGCTAAGATTGGTAAACCAACTCTGGGTCGTTCAACTGAATACGTAGAGACTGTTGGTCTCGGTAATCTCAAAGTAATCCACGCCAAAGCAAATGACAACACTGACGTACAATCCCAATGAAACTCCCGAAGGTGAGCTGACTGCTGAAGAGCAAGAGTCGCTAGCCATTGGTGAACAGGCAATGTCTGCTCAGGAAGAGTTGTTGGCTGGTAAGTTTCGAGATGCTGAAGAACTCGAACAGGCTTACATGGAACTTCAAAAGAAGTTTAGTTCTCGTGATCCTGAACCTGAAGAACCTACTACTGTTGAAGAACCAACTGAAGAGGTAACGGAAGATAGTCTTGATACCTCTTTTCTTGATACACTTTGGGAAGAATCTCAATCAGAGTTTAGCCAAGAAACTTTGGAGAAACTTGGTAACATGGATCCATCAGACTTGGCTCAGATGTATCTTGATTATCGTTCACAACAAGGTGAACCTGAAGGACAAGAACTTAGTGCTGAGAATGTTTCTGCTCTCCAAAACATTGTTGGAGGAGAACAGGAATATGCAAACATGCTAAGCTGGGCTAGCCAGAACATGTCAGAACAAGAGATTGACATGTATGATGCAGTGATGGATCGAGGTGACCCTGTTGCCTGCTTCTTTGCTGTACAAGCTCTTGCCTATCGCTTCCAAGATGCAAGCGGTGTTGACGGTCAACTATTGACTGGAAGACCTGCAGCTGATAAAGTTGATGTCTTCCGTAGCCAATCCGAAGTTGTTCGTGCTATGGCTGATCCACGGTACGACACAGATCCTGCATATCGACAGGATGTCTACGCTAAACTTGAGAGATCTACCCTTGACTACTGATAACCTTTTCGCAAAAGAACCACCTATTATTATGACTGACCATCCCTACGGTGTACCACATAACGAACGTGCTGAACTGCTCAACGGTCGCCTTGCTATGCTTGGCTTCGTGGCTGCTATTGGCGCTTACGCACTAACTGGACAAATTATTCCTGGTATTTTCTAATGATGTCTCCTATGAGCCTCGCTTCTGCAGCAGGCAGTATTTTTGGAAGCATGAAATCAAGTGCTCCATCAAAGACTCGTAAACGTAAAGCATCTGCACCTAAGCCTAAAAAGCGGAAGGTAGCTAAACCCATGAAGCAAGCAATGAAAATGGCTATGGGTAAGGCTAAGTACAAGTAATTTAAATGGAGTATTTTAATCATGGCATGCGGTAAAAAAGGACACAAAGGCGGTGGCGGGAAGAAGCGCTGATGGCTAAGCAAGGTCTCTACGCTAACATCCACGCCAAGAAGAAAAGAATCGCCGCGGGCTCCGGCGAGAAGATGCGGAAACCTGGTAGCAAAGGTGCGCCTACTGCTGCCAACTTCCGAAGAGCTGCTAAAACTGCTAAAAAGAAATGATTCCTATCCTAACTACTATCTCTGTAATTGCATCCTGGTATGGTCCAGGATTCCATGGTAACCGTACTGCAAACGGTGAACGATATAATATGATGGAGCCAACGGCTGCACATAAAACTCTACCATTTGGAACACTACTCAAAGTGTGCTACAAAACATGTGAAGTAGTTAGGGTAACAGATCGTGGTCCCTTCATTCCCGGGAGAGACCTAGATCTGAGCAAGGGAACAGCACAACGCATTGGTATGTTGGGTGCTGGAGTGGCTCCTGTAAAGATAACACGGCTTAATTAAATGGAAAATCTAGCATGGGCGGTAGGTCTTTACGAAGGTGAAGGTTCCTGCTACTACGATAAATCGAATAAACAGTGGCGTATGAAACTTAAGATGACAGATAAGGATGTCGTCGAGAGGTTCCGTGATGCCGTTGGTGTAGGTAAAATCTACTTTGAACCACACAAAAAACACAAGCCTGCATGGAATTGGGTGCTCTTCCGGCAGGCTGAGGTTAGAGATTTACTTGATAAGTTTCTTCCCTTGCTTGGTGAACGCCGAGCATGCCGAGCACTCGATGCATTAGATTCTTTAGATTACAAATGACCGCAGTACTAACTCGTCCAAAAAGTATTAATGTATGGGACAAGTACTTGAACTGGGTAACCAGTACTGACAATCGTTTGTATGTCGGACATTTCGGCGTACTTATGATTCCTTGTCTCCTTGCAGCTACTACTTGTTTTATCTTAGCATTCATTGCTAACCCTCCTGTTGACATTGACGGCATCCGTGAACCGGTTGCTGGTTCCCTCCTCTATGGAAACAACATTATATCGGGAGCAGTTGTTCCCAGCTCGAACGCAATCGGGCTACATTTGTACCCAGTGTGGGCTGCCGCTTCGCTGGACGAATGGCTTTATAACGGCGGCACTTACCAGCTCGTCGTGTTCCACTTCCTTATCGGCATCTTTGCATACATGGGCAGGGAGTGGGAACTATCGTACCGACTGGGAATGAGACCTTGGATTTGCCTTGCATACTCTGCACCTGTGGCAGCAGCAACTGCCGTTTTCCTCATCTACCCATTCGGTCAAGGATCGTTCTCTGATGGTATGCCACTTGGTATTAGCGGCACCTTTAATTATATGCTTGTCTTCCAGGCTGAGCATAACATCCTCATGCATCCTTTCCATATGCTCGGAGTCGCTGGTGTATTTGGCGGTTCTTTGTTTAGTGCTATGCATGGCAGTCTCGTTACAAGTTCGCTTGTTCGTGATACGACTGAAATTGAATCTCAAAACAATGGTTACAAGTTTGGGCAAGAAGAAGAGACCTACAACATCGTGGCTGCGCATGGCTACTTCGGGCGTCTCATTTTCCAATACGCAAGTTTTAATAATAGTAGGAGTCTCCACTTTTTCCTTGCTGCTTGGCCAGTGGTGGGTATTTGGTTCGCTGCTCTTGGCGTATCTACTATGGCATTTAACTTGAATGGTTTGAACTTCAATCAATCACTCCTTGATAACAAAGGTAATGTGATAAACACATGGGCAGATATCCTTAACCGTGCTAACCTCGGATTCGAAGTGATGCATGAAAGGAATGCTCATAACTTCCCACTTGATTTGGCTGCACATAGTGCTCCGGTAATTGGTTAATATTTCGTACGTTCATCCCACGTGTGGGACGGGTTGCTCAAGGCTGGAACGCGCATGAGCTTATCGGTACGAACTATGTCTATTCAAGTTACCTACACCTATCGTGGTGTTAAGTACAACAAAACGGTAGTCCGTTAAAGCGGCATTGGGAGGTGCAATTCCTCCCTTACCAATTGGTATGAATCTGCTACGGCGGGCACCTCATACCGAACGCGTTCGGTGAGCGTAAGAATTTACCGAAGAAATAAAAACTTAATATCTTTAAGCGCTTAAAGAGAAACTCACATAACTTCTCTTTTCTTTAATTAAAATGGCTAATACACTTCCTACCGCTGTAGGTAATATTAATAAGACGCCTGGCTTGCCTTTGGGTACCGGTGCGTTTACTAATGGTGTTCGTGATAATTACAACACCAAGTATGCTACTTATCTGAAGCTGTTTACCGGCGAAATGATTAAGGCATATGAGAGTGCCACGATTGCTAAGGGCACTGTGATGAACCGTACTCTGCGCAATGGTCGCTCTGCACAATTCATCTACACTGGTCGCATGGCAGCATCTTACCATGTGCCTGGTCAACCCATCCTCGGCACCAACGATCCGCCGGTGGCTGAGAAGACCATTGTCATGGACGACCTGCTGATCTCCAGCGCCTTCGTCTATGACCTGGATGAGACCCTGGCTCACTACAGCCTGCGTTCGGAAATCTCTGCTAAGATCGGTCATGCTCTGGCTGAAGCTTATGACAAGAAGATCTTCCGTACTATTGCTCTGGCTGCACGTCAAGCTCATCCTATCACTGCTGCTCCTGGTCCTGAGCCCGGTGGTAGCCAGATCCAGCTTGGTTCTGGTAATGAGTATAATGCTCAAGCACTGGTGGATGCCTTCTTTGAAGCTGCCTCCATCATGGACGAAAAGAACGTGCCCAAGATGGGTCGTAATGCCGTCCTGAATCCTCGTCAATACTACGCTCTGATCTCTCAGGTTGACACCAACATTCTGAACCGTGACTACGGTAACAATGCTGGTAGTGTTCAGTCCGGTGAAGGTCTCTATGAGATTGCTGGTATCAAGATCTGGCGTTCCAACAACCTGCCTTTCCTGGCTGGTTCTGTGTCTTCTGTTGATGGTGAGAACAACGATTACTCCGGTAACTTCACCAACCACTGCGGTCTTATCTATGGTAAGGAAGCAGCTGGTGTTGTGGAAGGTATTGGTCCTCAGATTCAGACCACTGGTTCTGATGTGAAGACCATGTATCAGGGTGACATCATCGTTGGTCGCATGGCTATGGGTGCTAGCTGGGTAAACCCTGCCGCTGCTATTGAGCTGCTGGCTGGTTGATAACGGAGGAACTATTATGTCCTACGTTCCTGGTGCTTCTGTAATCGTCCAAATTCCTCAAGGTACTGGCATTGGTACTTATGTAAGTTCTGAGACTTTGAACCCACCTACTCATCTTGAGTATGGTCGGACTACTGGTGCAGCAACTAATATCAAAACCAATGATTTGGACGGTAAACTTCCGTACTCTGCTACTTGATATAAATTATGGCTAATCCTTCTCAAACTGCTGGTAACAACGGTGCCAGCGGTTACAATGCTCCTGGTGTTGTACCTACCGTAACTGGTGAACTTGACCCAACGTTTGGCGCTAACGGCGATCTGGCTGTTACTGGGTCTAATGCTGTTCGTCGCTCTGTTAGCAAGACCGATGGATCTCCTTGGAATACTAATGATTCCAAAGTGTTTTCTATCACTTGTGGGTTCCGTACGGCATATGCAGGTGTCGAATGTGACATCCCTGCACTTGATGCAGTTCGGGCTACCTTCACTCCTTAACATTTATCCTTACTTGGGAGGGCTTCGGCTCTCCCTTTTTTTTATCCATATTTCCTTCGCTAATATGTCTACTACTAACGCTCAAATTGAGCTACAAGCTGTTAATGAAATTCTGGCGTCAGTAGGTCAGGCGCCTGTTACTGTCATTGAAACTCAGAACATCACTCTAGAGGATGGTTCACAAGTTAGTGAAGTAACCAACCCGGACGTTGCGATTATTTTGAATACCTTGCATCAGGTTTCAAGAGAGGTGCAGGCTGAAGGATGGACTTTTAATACTGACTATAAAGTAAAGGTATCTCGTAATTCTAATAAAGAGGTACTTATCCCTGATAACTATCTACAGATTGATGTCGTAGATACAGACAGGACTGTTGATGTTGTACGTCGTGAAGGTAAACTATACGACCGTATCAACCAAACATTCACCTTTGAAAACGATCCTTATTGTGACATCAAACGTTACTTTAATTTGATTGACCTTCCTATTCCTATTCGTGATTATATTGTTGCACGTAGTGCTAGTATCTTTAGTCAACGAGTGATTGGTGATAGTACTCAATATCAAATGCTACAACAACGTGAAGCATACACTCGTGCTATGGCACTTGAGTATGAATGCAATCAAGGTGATTACTCATTCTTTGGACACCCACAAGGATGTGACTACTACGTTAGTTACAAACCGTACCGTGCATTGTATCGCTAATGGCAAGTATTACACAAACAGTAGAGAACTTTCTTGGTGGTGTATCCAAGCAACCTGATGATAAGAAACTTCCTGGTCAGGTAAGAGATAGTATTAATGCTTATATTGACCCAACGTTTGGTCTTACTAAAAGACCGGGTACTAAGTTTATTAAAGAGTTAGGTACTGGTGATGATGATCCAGTTAGTAGTACTGAGTTTTCTGATAGCACCATTGATTACTACGGTCGCTGGTTCTACATTAATCGCGATGATGATGAGCAGTACCTAGGTTGTGTTAAACTTGATGGTATCCGTATCTGGAATGTTAAGACAGGAGATGAAGCTACAGTTACTACTGAATCGTACCTAGGTCTTGGTACTTATGATCCAAACAGTTATTTGTCTTTAAGTTCTGGAAATCCTAGGGATAATATTCAAGTACTGACTGTTCAAGATACCACGTTTATTGTTAATAAGACAAAGACTGTTGGTGTTTTGAATGAATCTACCACTGACCCTAGCACTCCGTTAGAAAGTGAACAGTTTCCATCACCAGCCTTTGGTCCCGAATACAGAAACTTTGGTTATGTTGAAGGTCAGCAAGGTACGATTCGTGTTACCAATGTTGAATTTGGTGCAACGTATGAGGTAACAGTTACCTACAATGGTACACCTTATACAGCTAGCATTACAACACGTAATGGTGAAAACACAAACCTCGGTTCAAATGATTTTGAACCAATCCTTAATGTAGAAGAAATTCTTGGTTGGATTGTTAACGGTAACCCTGCTAACCCATCTGGAAATGGTGGTGCTCACGGTACTTATCCCGCACAAGCTGGTCTCAGCACACTATTAAGTGGATTAGGATTTACGTTTACAATTCTTGAAGATAGTATTGAAGTTCAACTAGCACCTAGCAGTACACCTAATAGCTTCTCCATCACTGCCAAAGGTGGTATCAGTGGTGACTCTATTGAAGCGTTTACAAACACTGTAAACAACATCTCTGACCTTCCTACACAAAGTGTTCAAAACCGTCGTGTCACTATTCAGAACACAGCTTCTGCTGAGGACACTTACTACGTTCGATTCATTGCTGAGGATGGTACATCAGGTGATGGTTATTGGGAAGAGTTTGTAAAGCCTAACATTCCTATTCATCTTAACCCACGTACCATGCCACATGAGCTGGTCAATACAGCTAAGGATACATTTACTTTCCGAGCTATTGAAGCAGTTCCTGGTAGTCCTGAAAAGAACTCTTGGGAACAGCGATTGGTTGGTGATGATGAATCTAACAGTCTACCTAGCTTTGTTAACTTCCCGATTCGTGAAGTATTCTTCTATAACAATCGGCTTGGATTCCTGTCTAATGACAATGTAATCCTCAGTAAGACTAGCGATTTCTTTAACTTCTTCTATACAACAGCACTTACTCAAACAGCTAATGACCCTGTTGATTTGAGTTGCTCAGCATTGCGTCCTGCTACACTTAACTTTGTGTTGCCTGTACCGCAGGGCTTGGTGTTGTTTAGTGATAGTCAACAATTTATCCTATTCTCTGATACTGGTGTGATTACACCATCTACTGCGGCAATCAGATCACTCAGTAATTATGAGTGTGATACTTTGATTGACCCAGTTGATGTTGGTACTAACCTAGTCTTTATGAGTAAGACTCCTGGTTACTCTAGGACTTATGCAATGAAGACACGAGGTTTTGAAGAGAACCCTGATGTGTTGGATGTAGGTAAGGTTGTGTCAGAATACGTTCCTGACACTATTGACAACCTTCAAGCTTCACCACAGAACTCTTTCGTGTTGATGAGTAGCTCTAGCAATGAGTTTATCTACTTCTACCGTACTTATGGTGACGCTGAACAAACATACATTCAAGCTTGGTTCCGTTGGAAGATGGCAGGTAATGTACAGTACTGTATTGTTGATAGGGATGACCTATTTGCTGTAACTAAGCAGGAAGGTAAGTATACTATTATCAAAGCTAATCTTACCCAAGCTCCTGAAGATCGAATCCTCACTACTGCTGATGGTCAGGTTGTTCAGACTTGTATAGATATGTATGCAGAGCCTAGCAATGTTAGTTATAATCCTGTTACCAGTAAATTGGAAATTACTTTACCTTACACTGATGTAACTGATAGAGAAATTATTACACTTATTGCTTCTGCTGCACCTCCAACTACTCCTGATTTAGAATCTGGTTATATACTCAATGCTGTTAGATCTGCAGTTTCGGGTGTATGGGAGTATCCATGTCAACCTGAGGTTGGAGCAGATCTAGTACAATACTTTACTCAGAACCGTTTTTATGTTGGATTTAGGTATGACATGGAAGTAGAATTACCTAGGTTCTATTATCGTAAATCTGAGAGTGCTGTTGATTATACTGCATCTCTGACTGTTGCTAGAATTAAATTCTCTGTTAAACAATCTAGTAGTATTGAGTTTAAACTGCAGACACAAGGTAGACCTGATTGGCATGAAGTTCAAAGTGTTCAACTTGCTGACTTTTATCTAGCTAGTGATGTGCCACTCAAAGAGCTGGCTGTTTACACTGTTCCTATTCATCAACGTAACGATAATTTTAATTTGAAAATATTTAGTAATTCACCATTTCCACTTTCTGTAACTTCTATGAGTTGGGAAGGTAGGTATTCTCCACGTTATTATTCGAGGCAATAAAGTATGGATCCAATTTCTGGAGGAATTAGCCTAGCATTAGGATTAGGTAGTTCTATCTTTGGCATGTCTGCTGAATCAAGGCGGGCTTCAGAAGAAGCTAAACTTGCCGAAGACATGTATCAATTTCAAACGCGGGAAGCCAAACGTCAAAACAGATATAACAAAAAAACTTGGCGAACAGATAAACGTAATCGTCGTAAGGAGTACGATTATCAAGATGCTACAAACCAACTTAATTATCAATACAATGTAAAAATCCGTGAGTATGAACAGAACCTTGCGGAACGTCAGTATCAACAATCTGAGAAGAACTTTAAGAAACAGCTAGCTTTCAATAATCTTGCTGCAGCTAGGGCTTACGAGTCAGAGAATCGCAGAATGCAAGAAATTGAAATTGGTGATGCATTTGCTAAACAAGACATGCTTGTTCAAGAAACACAAGCTGTTGGTCAAGTTGCAGCACGTGGTCAAGCTGGTAGGACAGCTGGTAAAGCAATGCAAGCTGAATTGGCAAGTATTGGTCGTAACCTAGCTATCATGGAAGAAAGCATGAAGAGTGCTTACAAGCAATACAATCAGAATCTACAAAGCATCTCACTGCAGAAGTATGGTGCTGA
>Ga0129345_1000777_pt1 | contig 11899 bp, 6 predicted proteins | sample CPBDNA_FD_94425 | JGI IMG/M metagenome (GOLD analysis project Ga0129345, IMG submission 94425) | Freshwater to marine salinity gradient microbial communities from Chesapeake Bay, USA - CPBay_Sum_20_0.8_DNA | ecosystem: Environmental > Aquatic > Marine > Coastal | place: USA: Chesapeake Bay...
TATGGTGATACCAGTACCATCGGTACCAATATCATTAGTAATAGCAAGGTCAATGCGGTCATCAATCGCCGCAGTCGTGGCAATAGTATCGTCATTGTTTGGCCAAGTCTCCGAAGATGTAATGGTTTCACTTAACTCATCTTGGAAACGGGCATCAATCGCAGCGGTGGTGGCGATGTGATCATCATCACTAACCCACGTTTCACCGCTTTCAATTGTTTCAGTCGCTTCATCTTGGAACCGCTGATCCATAGCAGCAGTGGTAGCAATCTGAGTATCAGAACTGACCCACGTTTCGTCGCTATGGATAGTATCGGTTTCATTGTCCCAAGTGTAGTTTTTAATCTCTTGAACAGCGTAGTTATTCTGTTCAAAGTTACGATTAAGATCTTGTGCCCGAATAGACGACCCCGCAAAGAAGGTCGTCTTCAGGCTATCCACATCAGTGTCCCGATAGATACGAATCAGCACATCACTGGCTGGAGCCGTGTCAAACAGGACGGTTGTAGCGTTTGACAGAGAGTATGCAGTTGTAACGACGCCATCTAGGCTTACCTTGATGTCATCCTCATTCAAGTATTCAAATGTAATTGAATAGGAAGTGGTTGAACCATTCCCCGTATATGTGTTTTGAGTAGTTGCCATTACGCTAGGTAATTATGGGAATGGGTGGATTAAGGGTTAGCAAGATCAAGAATAGCGTCTAAATCACCACGCTCTTCATAGAACTGCTGTGTTTTAGCATCAATACCGCGAGTACGGACTTCAGCTGCAAAGGAAACATTAGCTTCAGCAAGTTTTTTAGCTTGAGAAAGAGCTATGTCAATACGGTTATAAAGACGATCCCATTTCTCTTCATCAATTGGTTTTCCAATACGCCTAACTTGTTCAATCTCTGCACGCCACTCATCACTGTTATACTCCCGCATAATTTGCTCAACTTGCTCTCTGAAGTAGCCATCTTGACCCATTCTAGAGAACAGCTCAGAACGTTCTTTAGGAGTATATTCAACACCTTGGGAACTGCGTTGGAAGGTAGGACGGGCGTCATATTCAATGTCAACCAAGAACTGACGAACTGGTGACAAGCCATCATGCACTTTCATGGGTTGAGTAGCGTTCCACAGGCGAGTCCAAATGTTTTCGGGTTCACCAATTTTCTTGCCATCAATCCAATCATATGCATCAGCCAGTGCACCATCGGGGTCAAAGAAATCAACAAACTTGTTACGATTACGCAGCAAGTCTGTAAATTCTTGGTCCAACTCTTTCAAAGCAGGGTACATAATGCGTCCCAGCTCGTTACGTGCTCCAGACAAAGGAGCTGCTGCACTAGTAAACGATGAAGCCCAACGGCTAATAGCAGCGCCATTGCCAGACAAAACATCAAACATAGGCTCAGCACCGGACAAAACAGACTTATTAGTAAGGCTAGCGCCAAGAATAAAGGCCATCTTGTTCATCATCACTTCGCCTGCATTACCTTCAATGCTTTGAATGGAATCCATGATGTTTGCTGTAACCGCAATCCAGTCAGAGATAGGACCAAGGTTGTCATAAGAAATCCACTTACCATCAGGAGTCTTGATAGAACGTGGTTTCCAACCTAGACCCTTTCTAACACGGTCACGGGTCTTGTCAAAATGACCATCACCGTGAAGGCGGTCACTCAGGAACAAACCAACAGCCAAGCTCACAGCAGCAGTACCAATAGCTTTTCTGCCTTTTACTTCTGCACGGATAGTGTTAAAAATAACCTCTGCATTAGGATCAGCTGCATCATATCCGCGAGAAATCAAAGCCTCTTCAATATCTTGCCTGCTAAACATTTCATTAGGAATGGGTGCAGCAAGTTTATTTACGTCATTGGCAAACACAGAAACAGGGCTATATTTGTTAAACATAGCAACCATGTTTGCCGAAGTACGTGGAAACAGGAAGAAAGGTTTGAGATATTTATGACGTTCAATAAAGTCACCCAGTGCCCGAATAGCAGGGGTGTCCAAGTTCATGGCAATCTCACGGCTTGCAAACTCAACAGCAGAGTCCGTAATCATACCAGAAGAATCGAACATTGAACGGTAAATATCGTCCGACACTGACTTCAGCGCCTTAGGAGTAAGTTCAAGACCACCATCAATGAATTGGTCGTATGCACGAGCACGAGATTCACCGCTTGCAATAATTGCACGGGTAAACCCGTCCAACGATGCCATGGCATTAGTACCGAAACGCAAGAAAGGATTCATCTCCAGATCTTGCAGCATCTCTGCATGGTTGTACATGATGCGAGGACCAAGGTTACCCTCAGCTTCAGCTGCCCTTGCAAAGTCATTTAGAACATCCATAGTGCCTTCATTTTTACGTGCAATATCGTCACGCATAATGTAGCCTACAGACGTAGGATCATTGGCAGCTTTACCAAACACAAACGACAAATGCTGAGCACCTTTTTGCAAGGAGTCCATCATGCCACCAGCATATTGATACCAACCGCGTTGGAATGTCTTACGGTCTAAGCCAAGAGCTGCACCGCCAAGTACTTCAAGGGGTTTAGTAAGAAGCAACGCAGTGTTACTCCAGAGTGCCTTAGACGGGGTGCTGACCGTAGTCAGCATAGAGTTATAGATGTTAGCGTAGAAACCCTGAACCAACACATTGGGGATTTCAGGTTTCCCATCAAAGAATGCTTTTTCAATTTGAGCAAGGCTATTGTCTACAAACACATTAAGTTTGTGCAAAGAGTCAATATTACCATTAGTAAGCTCAAAAGCATTTATCAAAGGACGAAGGTATTCAGGACGCTCCCTGGACATAAACCGTAGGCTTTCTACAGTAGTATTAGCCCGAGTCACAATCTGACTAAGAGCATCGTCAGTACGAAGACGTGCTTGTTCAAAAATTTCCTCTACCTTTTCAGGAGTAGCCATCAACTGACGCATACGATCACGCATACGCATGTTAGCCAAACCTGCACCTGCATGGTAAGATGCAAGACCTTTTTCAACCATCAAGTACTCAACACGATCAAGGATCTGCTCTTGAGCACGCATGACAGCAAGAGGCATTTCTTCCACATACCGAGCACCTTCAGCCATGTCAGCAATTTGACCACCAAGAGAGGTTGCAAGATAAGCCTGAGCCTTTAGGGCATCCATGTTCATATACTGATCCATGTAACCACGAATGGCTTTCATGGTAGCATTATAAGCCTGATCATTGATAGGCTCAACCTTACCCCTAAACGTATCTAACTCATTACGGAAGTTATCTAAGGTAGCTTTGAGCATACCGGTGTCCATCCTAGGATCCAGCATAACTTCTGCTAGGCGGGTACCAGCTTCATCAATCTGCTTGTAGGTAACCCGACCACCGACATGCTCATAACTGAATTTACCAGCATTTTTAATGTTTTCAACAAGCATCTGGATAACTTCACCCCTAGCCAGGCTACCGCCATCTAGGATGTACTTAATAGCACCTTCAGACAAGATGCTACCAAGACGACCGTAAACACTGTTTTGGTTATTCTGAATACGTGCTGCGTCAACCATAGCACCGACAATACCATTATCATCGGCAGTTCTAACGCTGGTTTCTTCAATTGCAAACACGTTGTGCTTACCTAGAATGGGCTCATCAGGATTAGCACCTCTTGCTTCAATATACTGAGCAGCTTCAGTTAATTGCTCATCCTGCTTATTCAAAGCTTTCAGCAAAGCATTTTCAGCAGGATCTTCACTTAGTTGAGGTGATGCTTCCTTTGCTTTACGAATCTCTTCAAAATACGTAGTCGCCTTATCGTCCTCTGGGATAAACCCAGTAATTTCTCTTGTTTGCTTACGTGCCCTTAGCAGGGTTGTAGCAGTATCAAACAAACCAGAGAACAAGCCAAACAAAGCACCTTCGTTAATGTTTTTAACACGTTTAGCATCAGGAGAATCACTGTCTTGAGTTGCCCAATCATTAGAGACCCAGCTAAACCAAGACGGAAAATTCTTCTTTAAAGTACCAGCAAGGTTATCATCTGTTTCATTTTGCTTAACAACTGAATCAACAAAAGCACCTGTGCCAATGTCAATACCTGTTTCTGCAAAAATCTGGAACAAACGATTTTTACCAAGAGGTGCCGCAACTCTAGCATCAAGTGCTTTACCTGCATTTATCCCAGCACCACGCAGCATAAACATTGGAAGCAGGATGCTTGAAAGATCCCGTACTGTTTCAGCATACTTAGTTTTTAGTGCAGGAGCTTTGGGAACTTTATTTTTGCCCGGAGCTTGGTTGCTGAGATCTACAATAAAATCAGAAAGACCAATTCCTGGTGCAGAGAGGTTTTGCACTAACTCAGTAGCAAACCCACCTACGTCTTCACTAAGGGTTGCTCCAGGTTTATTACTGCCATAAATAAAACCAGAACCTCTATAAAGATTATTAAATTCTGGTTTGATATACATGAGATTATTCCCAAATATATCTTTTCGGTAGTAAACGTGGTCTTTATTGTAAGTCCTGCCGTTATGGGTAACAGTGTTAGCAGCCGGTTTAGGGGCAGTTTGTTCAGTTGTTTCAGATGTCGGTGAAGCTTCAGTAGGCGGTGCATCGGCAGCCGCTTGAACTAAGGCATCATCCATCTGATTTATGACAGTATCTGCTACTGTCCGTTTTTCTTCTTCTTGAGGATTAGCCATAGTAATTAAGATCCAACATAGTTAAAGTGCCATTCAACAAGCCTACCCTTACTATCAGTATAAGGTGTGTGCACCCATCCATACTTAGCACCGTTTCTGATTAGCCAAGCACGCGTTTCACCGTGAGCATCAATAGATAAACCTTTAAGATGTTTGCTATCGGGAGCTGCGCCTGGAAGTGACTTGTTCTTAGCTTGACTACGTTGTGCACTTGCAATGTCAGATGCTTTAACAATACCATTACTATCTTTACTCATCCGATAGAAAGCATTAAGAGCATTTGGGTTAAGGACCAAAGGACGCCCTTCAGCATCGTTGCCAAGCTCTCTAATCATATAACCCGGACCAGTATCTGGGGTAGTGGTTTGAGTCATAAGATTCCAATGAGGAAGAGTTTCCCACGTTTCTGGACCGCCAAAAGTTCTTAGTTGAATTGGAGACGCTTGACCACTTTGTGCAGCATCTAATAGTGCTTTAACTCTTGGTCCAATTTGTGACCGTTGTTGAACAAATGCATTAACGTTTGAAATTGGTTTAATGTTAGAGTTAGTTTTAGATGCATCAGTGAACAGTTTATTAGCTGCAACAACTGGATCAACACCAGCATTACGAGCAAGAGTAGTGAACCAATTCGGTAGACTTTGAGTGTTTGCCCACTGATTATACATACCTTGTACATCAGGGAATGCACTAGATTTACTGAATGGGTCAGCTACATTTTTAACGTGGGTTTGAAGGTTAGTCCATTGAGCAGCTGAATTTCGTTTGTTAGCCAAAACTGTTGCCGGAGTGCCTTGAATTCCGGGCATTGTTTTAGTTTTAGCGTCATAATAAAATGGAGAATTTTTATCAGTTAACCCCTGATTAAATGTTGTTTTTAGTTCTGCAGCAGCTTGACGAGCAGCTTGTTCAGGTTTACCTTCATACGCGGGGGTTTGCATTAACTCAGCTACCCTTTGATCATAAAGTTGTTGCAAAAGACCAACTGCAGAATTAGCTTCAGAATTTAACATTCCCATTTGAACCCTAGGTCCAACAACGGAATTTGCAACCAATCCTTTCAAACCATTTCGTTCAGTTTTAACAACCGGATTACTTCTAAGTTGCTCTTGTTCTAAAATAAGTGCTTCGTATTTTTTCTTTGTATTAGGGTTAGCTAATTTTAGCAGATCTGTTGTTGCTGTGTTATTAGCAAGTGCACGCCGAATGTTTAATTCAATAGTACCTTGCTGTTCAACAGTTGATGCATAGTTTGTAAGCCAATTATCAAGCTCCGCTGTACTTGCACCTGAAAATAGACGCCTAAATTCTTTAATCGTATTAGCACCTTCTTCAGCAGTTGGTGCTTGACCTGCCGCAGCTCGTTCTTCCCAAATCTCAATAGTTGATTGAGTAAAAGTAGCTGCCTCAGCATTACGCAAACCTTGTTGCTGTTGGAATTCGTTAATTTCTGCTGCTCTAACTGCTTTAACTATTTGTGATACAAACAGTTTTCTAGCAACACCCAAAGGTTGATTAGTAACATTATCCTTTAGTGCGGCTAGACCACCCTGTTTAGGATCTAAAGTAAAGAATTCTTTAGGAATAAAACCTGCAATTCGTCCGTTAACCAAAGCAGCTTGTACTTTAGCTTGAGCTTCTTGTAAAGTATAAAGATTACCTGTTTTACTGTTAAGTGTGCTTAACAATCCATTGATTACAAACGGAACATCAGGTTGAAATTTAACAGCATCATCGCCGCTATACGGGTTGTTAATCAGCGAACGTTCTAAAGCAGCGGCTTTTTCATCTCCACGTTGTGCAGCAAACTGAAGATCATAGTTGGTTAGAACTTTTGTTTTAGCTTGTTCAACCGAAGGCAAAAACACTTCATTAACTAACACTGGGTTAAAATTACCCAGGTTGTGTACAGTGTCAAACAGCTCTAAGTTTTGTTCAACCTTAGCGCGAAGATCCATTTCATCAGCCGGAGGGGCTTGGACCAACGCATTACTCAGAAAAGCACCGACCTTATCCTTAAGAAGTGATAGCTTATTAAGCTCAGCTTCATATCGTGCCCAACCACCTAAAGCAGAAATCTGATCAACAACAAGCGGAGGTGCACCAGCTTTATTAGCTGCCTTAGCAGCTTCATCAGCTTTAAGCTGACCAGGACGAACTACATCAGCATAGACTTTGCTGTTGAATGCCTTTTCTTCTTCTTGAACTTGCTCTGCAGCAATCCGCGCACCACGGTTACGTTCGGCTTGAACTGCCGCTTTACCGCCAGTTTCAAGTGCTTCCCACAAAGTATCAGAAAACTTTGCAAGAGCATCAAGATTAGAGCTTTTAACCCTGTCTTCAATTTTAAATGCATTCAGGCGTGCGTTCAACACCTGTTGCATGTTGTCTTGTTGGATCTGTTGGTTACGCTGCCTTTGAGATGGATCGAAACCAGTTTGCACTGGATCAAACCTACCAGACTGAGCTTGACCTTCAAACCCTATTTGTGCTTGAAATTTACGTAGTTCAGCCATAATTAGACACTCTGGACTTTAGGAATAGGTTTCTCCATGCCAAGGAACTTAGAACCAGGAGCGGTAAATTGATAAGCAGTAGTAAGCCCTTGCAGAGCAGCACCACCAATCTTAAGTGCCGTAGCAAGACCGCTAGCAGCAGGAGGAGTAAAGGAAGGCAGTTGAGCTTGTAGTTGAGGCGGTGTAGAAACCTTACCCCAAGTTGCACGCTGTTGTGATTCTAGATCATACTGCAGCGTTTCCATGTTACGTTCAGATTGTTCCCTAGCACTTGCCAACGTCTCAGCCAGTTGTGCACGAGTCCGACCAAAAGCTCCCAAAGTGGAAACTAGGTTAGCACGGCGAGCACTGACACCAGAGACTTCTCGGGCATTGTTGTAACCTTGTGCTTCGACAAGCTGTTTTACCATACCTTCGTGTTGGAAAGCAGCTTTTTGATAAATTTCATTCAAACGAACCTGTTCAGCTGACCAGGCACGTGAGGCAGCAGCGGCATTGTAACCCATTTGCTCACGTGCAGCAGCTAAAGCAGCTACGTAATTCTCCTCAGTCTTTTGGTTATTGTACTGAATCATCGAATTTTGGAAGCTCTGCTGGAAAGCCTGTTGTGCAATAGCAGGATCAGGTCCAGCAAAGAGTGCTTTAGAAGCTCCTAGTGCAAATTGAGCACCGCCTAAGATTGCTCCGATTGCCATAATCTTACGATCTCTATAGAGTAAAAATTGTCAGGTCCATCCGGGTAAATCCCTATGACCTTAAAACCAAGATACCTTGATAAGTTAATAAGAGGTGTGTTTTGAATGTCAATGGTAGACCATAAGAATGGCTTATCAATGACTTTCATAAGAGCTTTTCCTAAACGAACCGTAGTTCTAGGATTCTCTTTTACTTTGTCGGTCATCTGTACCCAGAAGCCGTTATCGTTACTAACGCCATAAGCGCCGTATAGACTCCCATCAGGTCCGTAGATCAAATAGGAGTCATCTTCATGGATATACAATGCCAGTGAAAGGACAGGATGTTGTCCTACCCTTTCAAAATCACTTAACCCTCGTGCCAACATCTGATTTACCAGAGTTGGTACATCATCAATAGTAGCTGGTTTGAAGGTAAAACCACGGGTGGATGTAGTCATTAGGATCGTTTATAGAAACCTGTGTTATACCGTCCTTCCCAGTTAAGGCTCAGTAGAGAGACCGGCATAGGGGTGTCTCCAATAATCTTAACCGAAAGGTTTTCATTACGTTGATACAGTGGTACATTGTGAATTGCTTCAGCAGACAAGTTCACATTGTTCAATTGGTATTCATTAGGGTAAACCGCCTCAACCGTGTTGTTCCATGCAGGACGACCAGTAATACTGATTTGATACTTGACAGGACCGCTAAGACCGGTAGACACCTTGATACGATGAATAATAAGGTCAGAGGTAAAGTCAGATTGTGAGGTATTACCACTCGATTGAGTAAGGAAGAACTTAGGAAGATTAACTTCCATGTTGTAGATGTAACCGATAATCAGATTCTTACCACGGTAGTCACCACTTACATCGACGTAATTGCCGTCTACATCGCTCTCTACGGTGGGGTAAAGCACTGAGCCTACCGATGCACTAGAAACAGCAATATCGTCGCCTATGTAGCCTCCTAGGACCACTACAGCGAGCGTACCGCTAGAGACTTCATCGTACGGTAAACGGATCCGAGTGATGTCTGAATCGTCATCATCAGGGTCGTACTCTCGATAAGGGTTAACGTTCCAAAGATCGAGACAAACATCAGTCTTTTCTCCAGTAGGTAGTGTTAAGAATCCTTCCTCACTTGCTTGGGTAAGGTCATAGGATTGGACATAAACATCAGTACCGTTAGCAACAGTAGCGTAATATGCATTACCGTCAAAGAACTGGTCTAGCAGTGTGCCAGTAATAGTCCACTTATACCAAGTACTAACTGAACGCTGATCGCCTTGTTGGTAGAACCGGTACTGGAAAATAGTACCACTATCAACTGTACCCAAAGAAATGATTGATAGGTCTGGCGATGAAATCATCGAATCAATCGTTTCAGGAATCAACTCAGGAACAATTTTAGTTTGTTCATACATGAATGGTGGTTGAGTTGTACTAACACCATACAATTCATACAGCCTAGTATAAAGAGGAGTCTTTGAAATAAAAGCAGTGGTCGTACCAAGTGACACAGCCTCTACATTAGGATCACAATCATAACTTGCAAGTCCTGTAATCTTAACTGTCTCAGGCGAAAGAATGTCTTCATTACCTGCAATTAAGAACTGTTCAGTGTCGCTAAACAGAATCAAACCGGTGTTTGACGGTTGAACGTAGCGAAGATTGACAGGTTTAATAGAGGTAGCACTGACATCAATCGGATCATCGTCAGTAACTGTCAGAGCCGTAGTAGCAAAGAAGTTGAAATAATCACCAGCCTTACTAAGAATAACGGATTCGTTAGACAAGAAGCCTAGGCGGTTACGATAGAAGAATATGTTGTTAATCTTACTACCGACAAAACTAGGATTAGGGTTGGTAGTCAAATCACCGATAATACGGTCTTCCCAAGTTACAGCTGAAAAACTAAATGATCCGTCTGCATTCCTCACCAATTGGTGCGGCATAGTCAAAGGATCAAATTCATACGTAATCCCAGGAGCATTGGATTCTTCCCAAACACCCGGACCATAAGTAGCTCCGTTATCAGCTTGGAACTCTACATACATATCATCAACATCTACGTCAATGCTATTAACGATACGGACTTTATATCCGTTTCGACATTGAATCGGCAGATCAGCTACTGTAGCAGTTGATTCGGTAAAGACAAACAAAGCATCTTCTGATGGACCACCTACAACTGAGATAGTAAACGGATTATCAGCACTGATATACATACCAGCACCAACAACAGTAGCGGAGTACGTTGTACCACCAAACGTGTTGCCGTCAATATCGCCTTTAAGGTCGTTAATAATAGCATCGACATCTCCACCAGTACCAGCATTGTAAGTAGCACGTTCAGTACCATCAAGATAGATCTTGTAATGGCCAGTACCTACAACCTTAAGGACGACAAAAGCTTCGTTAGGTTTAGCAGTTGTGGTATTGGCAGTCATGGCTACAGTCTTTGCCTTGTTAAGCACAAAGGTGTAGTCATTCAGGGTGAGAACCTCAATGTCACTAGCAGTAGCACCATTGAGATAACCATCGCTAGGAATTGCAGTAATCTCACAGTTGTCCAGCTCGTCTTGGTAATCAGAAAGAGCAGTAGCTTCAGCAGTTACAGCGTTGTCGTAGTTAGTCTGAGCCGTGTTCATCGCGGTCTCAGCGTTACTAAGATCTGTAGCGTCGTGGGTAGCAGCTACTGTTTGAATAGCTTGGTAGACACGGTAACCTTCAGCAGCAATCAGCGGGTACACGTCAGTAAACTCAGTACCCAATGCATACCCAGAAGGAAGGGTAGTGGTAGAACTTACAACAGTGTTGTTGTTCTTAACAATGTAAGTGCCATCAGAGTCTTTTAAGATACCAGATCTAAGAGTCTGTTGAATCGTTCCCGGATCATCATAATCATACTCAACAGCAAACAAAGCTGCCTGTGTTGCATCTTGACCGGCAAGCACTTCTGCATACTCAGCTTGTGCAGCATTAAGCTCAGTCAAACGAGTAGCCGTAGTTTCAACAGCAGTATTATAAGTAGCAAGGTCAGCTTTAAGGTTGGTAAGATTACAGGTACCTGGAACACCTGTATCACTACCCATATCTACAGCACGTGGAGAACCATCTAAAAGGTTCCAAACACGGAAAGTATTATCATCGTATTGAGCGACGTACTTTTCGACGGGATCCCTCAGGATTGAAAACCACTTACCTTCGGCAGTAGCGCCATATAAATCAGATACAAATTTACCACCGGGACGTTTCAGGAGACCCAGGGCATAATCTGGAAAAGCATTAACACAATCTTTTAGTTGTCCAGGAAACTTAAGATTATCGGGTTGTTGTGAAATGCCACTTAAAAAATTTGGAATCCTTTGGGTTACAGTACTCATCGCATCAATGCTTGGAAAGGTTGATAGCTATTGTAATAATTCTCACCGTCACGGAACCCGAACATCGAGTAGTCGCCTTGGTTACAATCGTATTCAAGAGCAGCAGCTCTGGTTAGAAGCTCTTGTTCCTGGAGAAGCATGTTTAGTTCACGGTCACCAACCATTTTGGTAGCACACATGCGAGCTGCTCTAGCAGTAATATAAGCTTGGACAGCAGCAGGCACGTCGGTAAAATCAAAATACCAGACGACATCTGCTCTAACTGCTGCAGTAAATTTAAAGGTATGATTCAAACGATCATAAAGTTTAGTACCACGCTTTACAACGTCATACTTGTTTTTATGTTTAACACGGTTAGTGTCAATTTGAAGCATATTAGAAGGATAGGAAATCTCTTCTGTAGTTTCGTCAGGAGTCATTTCATAATCACGTTCCGTGTTGAAGATCCAACCTTCAGCTTGAACTTGCTTATTGATTTCCCGGAGGGTGTTGAGTACAATAGATACTTCAGGGTTCTGTAGATCTAGTGTGGTGACAGGAGCCTGTCCCACTGAGCTAAGTATTTGATTTACAGCATCCAGTTCGGTGGACACAGCATAAGTAGGAAAGGGCATAGTTACCTATCAA
>Ga0129345_1000783_pt1 | contig 11843 bp, 12 predicted proteins | sample CPBDNA_FD_94425 | JGI IMG/M metagenome (GOLD analysis project Ga0129345, IMG submission 94425) | Freshwater to marine salinity gradient microbial communities from Chesapeake Bay, USA - CPBay_Sum_20_0.8_DNA | ecosystem: Environmental > Aquatic > Marine > Coastal | place: USA: Chesapeake Bay...
GTAAGTCCGTTTCGCTTATTTCATCATTTTTTTCTCTGGGCATTACTTGCATTACAGCGCAGACCACGTCCCTTTCTAGGCCTGTTATTTTACTAATCCTATCTGCAGAGTTTTCAAAATCCATTCTCTCAAGTGCAAATTCAAACAGCGCAATTGCCAGCGCTTTTTCAACTTTACTGACCTTGGGTTTCTTGGATCGATCTCGTTTAAAAATTTTCGCCCTCATGTATTTTTTCACTTTAAAGTCGCCTACTGAACTAATCATGAATTTCCAAAGCAAAAAACGGCTTAGTTTCCACATGCTTCAACAAAAATTCTCTACTTTCAAAAGGGCCAACATACTTAAAATCAAACCCACCTTGGCCAATATCATGACCTTCAAAGTACATGCATACTTTGCCATCAGATAACTGCAACTCAAGGCAATGATGACCAATCCAGCCATCAAAATCATCTTCTGCAATACTACGTTGCAGCATCTCAATTTCGTGAGCGTTCAGATCTGCACCATTGTCAATTTCTTCAATACGTTCTTCCGAGATGTTGCTATCTTGGGATAGCAGCATTTCTGATACTCCGTAATCATCGCGGGCAGATAGATATTCATCCAAATCGATATTTTCTATTGGGTAGGAACAACCGAGGTATCCTTCCCCGTATAAAAGCACTCCCCAGTCTGGAACGTTTTCGTCAATCCAGCGCTGCTGCCATTTTATAGGCTTGGATAAGAAGCTATTCAGTGAAAGCATTCTAGTTATCCTAATGTTTGTGTTTCTTCAGTCACCATCATAACTATTTTCATCAATTAGTTAAAAATAGTGTATTATTTGCAGACTGATGCAAACCAAGACACAAAATAAAGTACAAAGTCCCAATCTTTGGTTTCGTCGTGCTTGAAGTAATGCTTCAAACGCGAAGTACTCACTTCTTGTTGAATTGAGCATCGAATGATATGCAAACTCTTTTGCTTGCTCCCCATCATTAAAGTTTTCGCATTGATATCTTATCACCTCTAACATCGAGTCTTCAAAGGTACTGCTTGATCTAAATAGCTGCTGATCTCTTGGAGTGAGACTTTGTACGTAATTATACATTTCGCCGATTGGGTCATTCATTTTTATACTCCCTTTCGCAATGACTGAGAAGTTTGGAAAAATTCTCACAAATTTTAGGCATATTATCAAAAAAAAATCTAACGATACTAATCTCTAAACCGTATAATAATTTCACTTGGGTAGATCGTTTTGGTGGTCCACCGAAGGATTACAAATCAGTTAAACAAAATGTCAAATAATAGAAAGATCCTCAATCAATCCGGACAATGCTCTTATATTCCCGCATGTCAGGGCACACCCTAATATGCAAATCATCTAACAGTTTCTCTTCAAAATTTTTATTGGACGCATAGAAGCTTACGTATGACGGCTGATCATAGAATGTTCCCCAGATGCCGTATCTATCTAATGATTTCACGTAAACTCCCCACCTATCCTCTACGGGATGCCGCAACTCTCTGAATTTATAATCCGGCGTTTCGCAGTGCCAATATCCATCATATTCAAATTCTTTGCCATTTATTTCCAAAAGAGAAAGCTGATCGCGCGCTTTGTGCAAATGGGCAAGTAAAATCGTGTCACCTAGTTTGAGGCAGTATTTTCTGAGATGGTTTAATTCATCTTTTGTTATAACGGCACCAACTTGGCGCCAATTTACATCTAGTTCGCAGTTTAGTGCGTTGAATAACCTTATATTTTCGAAAAGATCCCACAAATCGTCATCACTTTTCCATGACAGCGCATCGCAATACAGCACATGAGATTGTGTTTCAACTTCATCAAAATCTGCAAAAAACTTATATTTTTCCGAAATCACTGTATAGTGAGCCAGCTTATTACTAATGTCACTTTTCTCGATTTCTTTCCACTTCAAATAGAGCCGTTCAAAGTTCTTACTGAATTTCTGGTAATCTCTCTGCATCATTTCATTTGCCAACTCTCTGGCCAACGCATCAAGTATTAGCGATCTATCTGCAGCACCGTCACGCTCCGTCTTGTGTGATAGAATTGAAAGCCTTTCTTCCGAATTTCTTAACTTTATCCTCAGGTTCAGCAAAATTAATATACTTATCGAAAGCAGAGCGGCCAGTATTAGCTCCATTTCATCTCCTCCTTTCAATCAGTTAGGTCTAAGCTTTCTATTCCTTTCTTCACATTCTATGGAAGAAACCAATTCGGCAAGCCCCATAAGCCTGCAACCATTTTTATTAGGCTTAATTCGGAATATGAACAGATGGTGTGTCAACAAATAATTAATTGCTGCCCCTTAAACTGTTTGCAAAAGTTAATTGAGTAAATACTCGTTTGTACATGAAGTCTCTTGAGATAAGTTTGGTTTTCTTGATCCACCTAGTTTGGGGCGCGGCCCTCGCCTTAACTAATCTATTCTTCTTGTCTGGTGCTGTATATGTACTCAACCAGTAGCTAACAGCGAAGCGTCCGTGTACCGCAGAGCTTCAACGCGTTATCAGGCAACAGGAACAAGCTGGGGATGCTGAGCAGCGTTTGGATGAGGCTTTGGAGTAGCTGCATTTCAGAAAGTCACGCTGACTTCATAGAAAATTCACGGTGGTGTGCGGATGCGTGGGGAACAGCATTACCGTCAGAAACATCATAAAACATAATGGAGATTTCCCGATTCTGTGACGTTAGTATGAATTAGCTCGGGTTTAGTAGGCGTTTTTCTTCTGTAGCTGACTAGCTGGTCAAACCTCTTTAACTGATTTCGAGCATTTAATTGTTGCAAGTGCAGTTGCGACCAATTCTTCATCGTCCTCTTCTACAATCAAGACATCAGAACGAACATGGAAAATCTTACGTCCTGCCTTTAAGACCTCCGCTCGCGCAATTAAGGGTTTTCCAGTGGCTACAGACAGCAGGCTTACCTTAAATTCAATAGAAAGAGGTTGGCAATCTTCGGGCATCAAAGAATACGCCGCAAATCCAGCGGCATTATCTGCAATTGTTGAGATTACACCACCATGGAAGAAGCCGTGCTGCTGAGTAAGCTTGGCATCAAATGGCAAAAAGATTTCACATTTTCCTGAGCCAACGCTAGCTAACTGCGCACCTATGGTCTTCATAAAAGGCTGCTTTGAAAAACCCATTCTTACAGTTTTTGAAATACTCATACTTTTAATCCCTAGACCGCAAATCAGCCCCTACCTGCGTAGCAAGCGTGATCAGTAATGCTATGAGTATGATGCGCATGGCTTTTTCCTTTTCAGCTATCCCAGCCAGCCATGTCCTTAAATGGCTTCCTTCCACTTAAATTGTTTTGGTCAATGTGCATTAGCGTTGGATAAACTGCAGTGAAGATGAATTCATCCAAACCTTTTTCGGTAAGTGTGGAAATAATATCCGCTTGGCTTTCAGCTTCCCAATGGCAAAAAAAGAAATCGTCTTTTCCTGCCCAAGTTGCCACGCACCTACATTTTTCAAATGACCAGCGTTCTGCCCACTCTCTGTCAGTGCTTTCACTTTCTGGCATACCACCAAAGAATTGCTGTTTTGCCTCATCTGAATGAAATGTGTGAATTGCCATAAAAGTTTTGCGGGTCATATTCAGCTCCAAAGTGTCTGCCCTAGAATAACGCAGTTCAGTGTTTTTTGAAGTATTTAGTTATCTTGGGGTGTCACGGTCGACGTATATGCCAGATCACGCAAAAGCATCCAGTGGCGCGCGCGCGCACGCGTTGCAAAATCAAATTTACTAGTCAAGACTTGTGGGGGCGAGTGTGGGGGCGAAACTTTTACGATTATTTTAAGTTTTTGTTATTATTGTGAATTTTCTTCACTCATGGCGGAGGAGGTGTCCGTATAAGTATTTGTCTAGATACGTCTGAATATGCCTCAAATAATCATTAAAACATGCACTATTTCTATTCACTTTGTCTAGAACGTTCTGTAGAGTTCTAGCGTATTCTCATAAAATTGTGGGGGCGAATGTGGGGGCGGATGTCTAAGAAGTTAAGCGCGCAGCTATTAAACTCAAATATGAAGGCAGGCCGATATTATGATGATAGCGGCACAGGATTGCATATCTACGTCCGCAAGTCGGGGTCGAAAAGTTGGTCTCAAAAAATACGCTTTGCAGGCAAGCAGCTTGAGTTAGGGCTTGGAAATTACCCGATGGTTTCTTTAGCAGAAGCCCGCCGCATGGCAGCGGAAAACAAAGCCGCGGCTGCGAAGGGTGTAAATCCGAAAGCTGAGCGGTTGAAGCCCAAGGTTGTCCCTACATTCCGTGAGGTAGTGGAATTAGCCCTCCCCTCCATTCTAGATGAATTAAAAAATGCAAAACACAGAGCGCAGTGGCGAACAACCTTAGAAAAATACGCATTGCCCACTATCGGTAATACACCTGTGAATGAAATCAGTGTGAATGAAATTCATGATCTGCTTAAACCAATATGGAAAGACAAAACTGAGACTGCCAGCAGACTGCGCGGCCGCATAGAAAGAGTTTTAGATCATGCGATCGTCAAGGGCCTAAGCTCATCGCCAAACCCCGCAGCTTGGCAAGGTAACCTCTCATCTCTACTTCCAGCCAAAGCAAAAATTCAAACTAAAAAAAATCACCCTGCCCTAAGGCTTGAAGATGCTCAACGATGGTGGGCTGAACTCAAGCTTCGTGATGGCGCAGGTGCTAAGGCTCTTATGCTCCTTACCATGACGGCATCACGGTCAGGCGAGATCAGGGGTATGCTCTGGGAAGAGGTGCAACTGTTTGACGAAGCAGAAGCACAAAGACGTGGTTATCTAGGAATTTGGACGCGCCCTCCAGAGCGAATGAAAGCAAAGCAGGAACACCGCGTTCCGATCACACTTCCCATGTACGAATTAATAAGGAGTTCTAATGACAAAACAGGATTAGTATTTAAATCACGAAACCGAACTACCCTATCCGACATGACACTGTCAGCGCTTATGAAACGAATGCACGTTAGCGACGGACAAGGGTTTGTAGATCAACATTCAGGGCTCCCAGCAGTACCTCATGGCCTGCGCTCAACATTCAGAGACTGGGTTGCTGAGACGGGGCAATCACGAGAGGCCGCAGAGCTGCAGTTAGCTCATAAGTTTGGTTCAGAGGTAGAGCACGCGTATTACCGTACAGACTTGTTGGATGAACGCTCACGCTTGCTTAAGAAGTGGGTGCAATTCTTGGAGGGCAAAGATGAGTAAAAAGACTGAAAGAGGATTTACGCCCGAAGAACTACATGCGATTGCACGGTATCGTTCAAATCCAAATCGCCGAATGATAGAGTTCGCTCAGTATTTTGAAGACCTCGACGAACTTAGAGCAAGAGAGAAAATCCCAACCACTTTTGTATCATTTGAGGTATTAAAGGGAATTCTTGGTGGCTTGATGCGCGGCGCACAAAACCAAACTTTGATCGACGCCCTACCCGCAACTCTGGGCGAAGATACAGTTTCGATACCACTATCAGTGCTGCGCGATTTAGCTGGAGCATGGGATCATTATTGTCATTCCCCTACGCCAAACTTGTCGAAAAGCTTCGGACTTGGCGGTAACAAACATGAACGCACGGTGCTGACGAAGCTAGAACAAATTAAAATAGAACGATATTACGCGCGACGAATTATAGAGGAAAGGCTGTATGCAAATGCAATGCGTACCAAAATAAGCCTAGCAAAGGCCTATGAAAACGTTGCGGAACAGGAAAAGGTTTCGATCGAAACGCTGAAACGCGCTTATCGAAAACAACGATCACACTGGGAAGCAGTTCTTTTGAAACATGACCTACCGACAAAATAGGGTCATGAGTTAGTTAACTTCTGCAACTCGTTTCAACAATTCAGAGCGCCTAAGATTTCCTCAGAGTTATTTACCGAAGAGGAAATCCAGATGAATTTTGATTATCTACGCCGAAAGACAGTCTGTCAGACTACAGGGCTACCACCATCAACGCTGTACGCAAAAATTGCTGCGGGCGAGTTTCCAAAACCAGTAAAGTTAGGGAAGCGCGCAGTGGGATGGCTATCAACCGATATTGACGCTTGGAAGCGCGAAAAATTGGACCAGTCAAATGGCTAATCCGCTCAAAGCCCCCCCACGCACTGCTCACACCACGGGGGTAGCTCGTCACAACAATGTCACACGCAGAGAAAGCGCGGATTGCTATTCCCGTGTACTTATGCATTTTTTCGCTGACTGGCGCTTGATCCTCTGCAAGAACGGGAAGCAATGGATCGTTCAATGCAGAAGCACTGGGAAGCCGAATGTGGGCGTTTGGATTGGTAAGAAGCATGTCACATCCAAAGCTGCGCTTCTCGTCGTTTGTTCGGCCTTACATCTGATCAGAGACACATCTGTGGCGCAAAAAGTGCTGGCACTGCCTGAAAAGGCGACTGGAGGATCACAAAATGGTTGATTTTCCTCTATCGCCCAAAGCCCGCCGTTGTGGAGATGGCTATATTGATATTTGCCCAGCTCATGAAGATAGAACGCCTTCGTTAAGCATAAGCGAGGGGGAAGATGGGAAAATCCTGCTGCATTGTTTTGCAGGGTGCGGCTTTGACGAAATAATCAGCGCTGCTGGTCTGGCCAATCAAAAGGTAAGCATTTCCAAAAAATTTGAGGGTAGTACCTATAGTGTGAACAGCACTGTCGATCGCATCAACCATGCGATCTCCATTTGGAATACTACTCAGCCAATCGCAGGCAGCATCGCAGAAGCCTATTTAAAGTCGCGCTGGCTACAAACATGGTCGAGCGACATGCGGTTTCACCCAAGCCTATATTTCGCAGATGACCGCACTGAGCGTCCAACACTGGTTTGCGCAGTACGCCGCGAAGGCAAAATGGTTGGGATACACCGTACATTTCTAACAGATGCGGGCGAAAAGTTGGGTAAAAAAATGCTTGGCCCATGTGGTGGAGGCTCTGTTTATGTCGGAGGCAATGGCGATGTCACTGCAATTGCTGAAGGCGTAGAAAATGCACTGGCGGTGCGCATCATGAGCGGTGATCACCGCGCACGTTATTTTGCTGCGCTTTCAGCTACAGGCATGAGCAAACTCAAGCTGCCAGAAAATTGCGGTCAGCTGATGATTTTCGCAGACGGCGATAAAACAGGTATGACCGCAGCATATGAATTAGGTGAACGTGCATCACTGCAAGGTTGGAACGCCAACACACTGATCCCTCCAAAAGATCGGGATTGGAATGATGAACTGATCGCAAGATTTGTGGGGTCAACATGATGAATTGGGACAATGCCTTGCCTATCGAAGATCCGCGCGTAGCCCAACTACGCAAAAGGGCGCTTTACGCTGACGAAGTACATTTTGATCGCAAGGCTGATTACTTAGTAAAAGGTTGGCTGGGTTCAGAAGCAGTTTCCGTGATTTATGGTGACAGCAACTGTGGTAAATCCTTTTTTGGCTTAGATATGAGCGCGCATGTGGCAACCGGTGTTCCGTGGATGGGCAATAATGTCAAAAAAGGGCATGTACTCTATCTGGCTTGTGAAGGTGGTATGAAGAGCTACGCACCACGCATAGAAGCCATTCGAAACGCCAAAAGCGATCTATACAGCGAAGGTATGGCAGACCACTTTCTTCTCCTGCCAACTCCAGTCGATTTACACGGTGACAAAGACGTTGATGCAATATCTGCAGCATTGCCAGATTTGTCCTTTTCGCTGATCGTCGTTGACACCTTGGCAATGTCAATTGGTAGTGGATCAGAAAACGATAGCGCGGATATGGGGCAATATATCCAGAACATTTTTGCACTGAAGGTGCGCTACAATTGCCATGTGATGATCATTCACCATTCAGGTAAGGATAAGAGTAAGGGGTCACGCGGTCATAGTTCTTTGAGAGCTGCTGTGGATACTGAGATCGAAGTTAAAGATGAGGGCGGCTTTCGTACGGCCACCTGCAAAAAACAGCGCGATATGGAAAATGGGAGGCAAGTCGCATTCACACTTCGTGGCGTTGATTTGGGATTAGATGATGAACATGATCCCATCACAAGCTGCATTGTGGAACATGCAGATGTTGATTTGGCTTCATTGGAAAAATCGCGCGCCATCAAGGGCAACACACTTATTGCTAAGCAGGCACTACATGAAGCAATTGCCAAGCATGGATGTAAAATGGCAGATACGGAAAATTATCCAGCAAGCCGTGATGTCGTAGAAATCGATATTTGGCGCTCTGAATTTTTAAAGATGCGTATCGACAGCGGCGCACAAGAAGCATCGGTCGTCAAAGACTTTACACGCCAAAGCAAAAAGCTGCAGGAAATCGGCGTGGTGCATGGCTATTCGCAAAAAGTTTGGTTTGTCCACGATGAGGACAGACAAGACATTTGACGGACATGCCCGACTTGTCTCGCAGGACATTCGCAGATGGACAGACATGGACACACCCCTAAAGGGTGTCCAGATGTCCAACGTGTCCTTGGTTTTTATGTTTAATTAAATTACGTTGAAGATATTATGTTTAGAGGAGCAGCTGGGGGGTGGGATTGACTGGGTGAAAAGTTCAAAAACACAAGATTTTATAAGAAAAGCCAAAAAACTTCATAAGGGTTTATACACTTATTCGCATGTCATTTACGTGAGTACAAAAAAGCATGTAAAAATTATATGTAAAGTTCACGGGGTATTTGAGCAGACACCAGAAAAGCACTTAATGGGTCGAGGGTGCCCACGATGCAAGGGGCGCGGTAGAACCACAGAAGACTTTATCAACGAAGCCGTCGCAGTCCATGGAGACGTGTATGGCTACAAAAAAACTGAGTATAAAAAATCTACCACAAAAACCCAGATAACTTGCAGAATTCATGGTGACTTTTACCAAAGTCCTAAAGTTCACTTAAGGGGAAATGGCTGCCCAAAGTGCGGCATCGAAAACAGAAGTGAAACCAGAAAGTTAAGTAAAAAGATACTTCTCAAACGATTTCATGAAAGACATGGTCAACGATATGATTATTCAGAAATGAATTACAAAAATATTAATGAGCCAATTAAAATTATTTGCGTAGAGCATGGCCCCTTCTATCAAGCACCTCAAGAGCATTTTGGATCGAACGGCTGCGTAAAATGCTTCCCAAGAAATTATGAACATCTTGCAAAATATCGGTCTGGGCCACTACAGGCAAAACTTGCCAAACTTTATTCAAAGAGTGAAATAGTAGAAAAATCGAAAGAAATATACGGAAACAAATATTCGTATCCTGATTTAAAGAGTGCGAAACTAAATGACGAGATCACCATATCTTGCCCAAAGCACGGAACATACACAAAGCGCTTAGATTACCATTTTAATGGACGCGGATGCGTGAAGTGTTCGTGGGAAAGCCTTGCGAGCAGCAAGCGTATGACGTTCGATGAGTTTCTAGAAAAGGCTAATTTTGTGCACAATGGATTTTATAACTATAGCCAAGTCAATTGGTTAGAAGCCAAGAGCAAAATAGATATTATTTGTCCCATACACGGTCTTTTCAGGCAAAATGCGCAATCTCATCTTCAAGGTAAAAGGTGTAATGAATGCGCAAAAAACGCGCGAGGCCTGAAGATCAGAAAAGACGTGGACGCTATTATCGCAGAATTCAAAAGTATACACGGTGATACATACATCTACGATAAGTCTAGCATTAAAACCACCAATGATTACATGTTGATCACTTGTCAAAAACATGGAGATTTTCTTCAAACTCCTAGTAATCATCGCCAAGGTAAAGGATGCCCGCTTTGTAAAAATGATAAAATAGGGGATGTATTAAGGGCGTCTACTGACGATGTGATCGCTAAATTCCAAAGTGTTCATGGTGATGAATTCGATTATTGTTTAGTGATCGAAAATTATTTCAACGCAGATACTCCTGTTCCGATAATCTGCAAAGAACATGGAGTTTTTTGGCAGGCACCATACAATCACATTGGTCGTGGCGATAAGTGCCCAAGTTGCAAAGTCTCTAAAGGTGAGTTGGCCGTAGCGGATTGGCTAGAAAAGCATAACTTTGAATTTATCTCAGAGTGGAAAGATCACGATTGCGTTTCTGAGCGACCTTTACGATTTGATTTTTACATACCAACAGAAAATTTGATTATTGAATTTGATGGTATTCAACATTTTGAAAGAGACGCTCGTTGGTGGGAAGAAAGCGTCGAAAAACGACAGGAGGCATTTGATAAACTGAAATTACACGATTGGTTAAAAAATGAATGGTGTAAAGAAAATGGTTACACCATGGTTAGAATAAGATTTGATGAAGAAGTCGACGAAGTTTTGAACGAATGGCTCAAATCGAGGTAGAAGCCATACGGCACCTTAAATTTTCTAATCTGCAGCGACTTAGAAATAAGTGTTAGTGACTTCGGACTGTAGAATTGACACATCTCACTTTTTAAAAACATATCGATTGTGATACCCAATATACTTTCGCTGTTTGATCGATACGTCAATTAGTCTTTTCCCAATCTTGTCTTCGAACCCCCACTGCCTTGGGATCATCGGAGGCACTCGTCAGAGAGTAATAGGGTGCCATTAGCAGAAAAGAGATTAAATCGAATACACTTTGCTCATCATTTTAGCATTTAATTCTACGATTGGACTTGGCGATTTGAGACTTTTCAAGCTCAAAAATATTCAACTCGCTCAATCGCCATTTATCAAACATTGCGATATTGGACGAGACGGGTAAGCCATCGGCAAGTATAAACATGATGCCCTGTCGGAAGAACCATGTTGCATCTTGGCATGAGACAAAATGATAGTTGATGCGATCATAATTGCAGTTCGCTGCTCAAAACAATAATCTTTCAATATGTCACGACGCAGGTTGCGTGCCTCAGTCACTTTCACAGGTATAACTGTCGCCCAGTCCAAAATCTCGTGTACATTTGTATGTTGATGTTGGTGGGCCTTGCAGAGCTTGACCGGCATCCCTAATGGCTTGCCAGCTTGCCATTCTCTGCTGAAATTCAGCATTCCTTGCTTGGATGATATTATTGTACTGCGTGGTTACGCATAACGGGAACATGTTATCGTTTGCTTTAAATCCGAAGGCTAAACATTGTCGCTGTGCCATCCCCATATCGTGTCTATATTGCTGTTCCCGTTGGAGACGTATCTCTTCGTCGCTCATACCGCAAGCTGACAAAACAAAAAGAATGGGTAGCCATCTAAGGAGCATTTAAAAAACCCTTGTGTTCACCTTTTGAGCAAAGATTACCCTGTAGAGCCAATGCTAATTTAAAATTGTTCATTTGTTCAAGAAAAAATAATTAACGACGGATCCCTCGTTTGTTGACCCTGTTTAAGGGTACCACTGACCCTATGCTTGTAGTGGCGCGCAGGGATTGAGGTTTCTTCATATTCGTCAAACTCAGCACGTAGCTTCTAAGGGTTAGCGTAGGTACCTCATTTTCCTAACCGGCTAACGCTTTGGTGAACTCAATAACAAGAAAAGTAATCTTCGCCAGCGATTAACCTTAATTTGATCAAGTGTGTCAAAAGAGAAAGTTTTGTACACGTGCAAAGCCCAATTTGTTGCATTACCAACCTCAATTTTTGTGGCTTCGCCGTTTTTGTATTTCCTCATCCAAATGAAAATATTAATCCAATAGCTTCGAAAATCTTGCAACTCAAATTGATCTGTATCCGAATTGAGCGTCCAGCTTTGGTGTAAGTCCGTTTCGCTTATTTCATCATTTTTTTCTCTGGGCATTACTTGCATTACAGCGCAGACCACGTCCCTTTCTAGGCCTGTTATTTTACTAATCCTATCTGCAGAGTTTTCAAAATCCA
>Ga0129345_1000786_pt1 | contig 11832 bp, 7 predicted proteins | sample CPBDNA_FD_94425 | JGI IMG/M metagenome (GOLD analysis project Ga0129345, IMG submission 94425) | Freshwater to marine salinity gradient microbial communities from Chesapeake Bay, USA - CPBay_Sum_20_0.8_DNA | ecosystem: Environmental > Aquatic > Marine > Coastal | place: USA: Chesapeake Bay...
AGATTCTTCGATACATTAAATGTACAAAAAGGTGTTCCTAAGATATTAATAGATTTTTCTACTGCTATTTTCCAAATCATATTAGGAGTAATTTTATTATCTTTTTATCATCCATTTTTTATATTATTTGGATTTATTCTGATAATTATTGTATTTGTTATATTTATATTTAGCTTCCCAATAGGTATGAAAACTTCAATAATGGAATCTATATACAAATATAAAATTGCATATTGGTTGGAGGAAATAGGTAGAACATTAGAGACTTTCAAATTAGCAGGTAGTAATAAATATCCTGAACTGAAAACCGATAAAATGCTATTAGATTATTTGAAAGCTAGAAAATCACATTTCAGAGTGTTATTATTTCAATTTTTTAATCTAGTTGCATTTAAAGTAATTATTGCTACAGGTTTGCTCTTAATTGGTGGATTCTTAGTTTTCAATCAACAAATGAATATTGGTCAGTTCGTTGCTGCTGAGATTATTATTTTATTAATAATAAACTCTACAGAGAAATTAATATTTAGTGTTGAGACAATATATGATGTATTAACAGGATTGGAAAAAATATCTGAAGTAGTTGACGTAGAATTAGAATCTGAAGAGGGCATTAATATTAGTTCACAAAAAACTGGTTTTGAAATTGAATTAAGAAATGTAACTTATTACAATTTTGCTAAAAATTTAAAAATTATTGATGATCTATCTGTTAAGATAAATAATGGTGAGAAAATATTCTTAGCTGGATTTCCATTGTCTGGGAAGAGTGCATTATTACAATTACTTTCTTCTTTATATACTGACTTCGAAGGTAAAATATCATACGATGGAATTCCATTATCAAATATTAACTTATTCTCATTGAGAGAAAATGTAGGTGATACATTATCAAAAGAAGATATTTTTAAAGCTAGTTTATATGAAAATCTAACTTTTGGAAGAGATGTTAGTATTGAAGTGGTTCAAGAAGCTATAGAATTAGCTGGATTGAAGGAATTTGTATCGAACTTACCTAAAGGCTATGAAACAGAAATGCCAACTTCAGGATTTGGCTTGTCAAGACAAGAAATTAACAAAATTAAATTAGCAAGATGTTTTGTCTTGAAACCAAAACTATTACTAATTGAAGATACTTTTGATTTACTAAAAAATGAAGAAAAAGAAAGAATTACTCAATATTTACTTGATTGTAAATCTACTGTGGTACTGATTTCACAAAATGAAAATATTGCAAAAAGATTTGATAGAATTTTAGTTTTAGATAAAGGTAAAATTCACTCTTTTGACAAATATGAAAATATTAAAAATGAAAAATGGTTTAATCAATTAATTTATTAAAATGTTAAATTTAAATCCAAAAAAAAGAATTGAAATAAACGAAAAAGATTTTACCTCTTTTTCAAAAGTTGATCTTAGAAACTTTGTAAGAGTTTTTGGGTTTATTGTTTCTGCTATTTTTTTAGTAGCTGTAATATTCTTGTTCTTACCTTGGACACAAAATATTAGAGCTAATGGAGTAGTAACAACTTTTGAACCAGACAAAAGACCACAAACTATTAATTCTGTAATACCTGGTAAAATAGAAAAATGGTATGTAATAGAAGGTGATTATGTTAAAAAAGGGGATACAATTGTATTTATTTCAGAGATTAAACAAGATTATTTCAACCCGGATATATTAAATAACTATAAATTACAAATTCAATCTAAAGAAGAGTCTATTAAATCATACAATGAAAAAATTAATGCATTAGAAAACCAATATTCTGCACTAATGAATAATCAAAAATTAAAGTTAGAGCAAAATCTAAATAAAGTAAAGCAGAATAAATTAAAAGTTAATTCTGATAGTATGGATTTAGTAGCAGAAAAAATTAATTTTTCAATAGCTAAAGAAAGATTTGAAAGAATGGAAAAATTATATGAAAAAGGTCTAAAATCTCAAACTGAATTTGAATCGAGAAAACTTTCTTTACAATCTACTCAAGCTAAATTAATTAGTGCAGAAAATAAATTAATGAGTTCAGTGAATGAATTAATTAATTCTGAAATTGAATATAATTCTATTAAAAATGATTATGCTGATAAATTAGCTAAAGTACAATCAGATAAATATTCTGCAATGTCAGCCAAATTTGATACAGAAGTAGAAATTAACAAACTTAAAAATCAATTAAGTAATATATCTGTCAGAAGCGGTTATTACTATATAACTGCCCCCCAAGAAGGATATATCACAAGGACTATTAAATCTGGTATCGGAGAAGTAATTAAAGAAGGTGCAGAATTAGTTAGCATAATGCCAGTAGATTATAATCTACTAGTTGAATTATATATAGATCCATTAGACTTACCTCTAATTGTAAAAAATCAACATGTAAGATTGATATTTGATGGTTGGCCTTCAATAGTGTTTTCTGGTTGGCCAAACTCTTCTGTAGGTACATTTGGTGGAACTGTTTATGCTTTTGATAATTTTATTTCAAGCAATGGAAAATATAGAGTATTAATTATCCCAGATGATCACGAAGTAAATTGGCCAGAACAGTTAAGGGTAGGTAGCGGTGCAGTTGGTATGATGCTTCTTAATGATGTACCTGTTTGGTATGAACTATGGAGGCAGGTAAATGGCTTCCCGCCTGATTTTTACACTACAAATATGTCAATTGATAAGAAAATAAAATCGGAAATTAAAGTTAAAAAATGAGAATATTAATTGTAATATTTTTGATATTTGCTTCTATATCTTTTTCTCAAGATTCATTATTTAAAGAAAAAGATTTAGTTAAATATCTATTTGATTTCCATCCGGAATTGCAACAATATAAATTGATGCTTGAGCAAGCACAATCAAATGTTTTGAAAAACAGAGGCGCTTTCGATCCAAAAATATATTCAAATTTTAATAATAAATCATTTAATGATAAAGAATATTATTCAATATTAAATGGTGGATTAAATATACCTGTTTATTATGGATTTGATATCAATGCTAATTTTGATTTAAATAATGGAGATTTCTTAAATCCACAAAATAGTTTGCCTAATAATGGTTTATATGCTGTAGGAGTTAATTTACCTATTTTACAAGGTTTATTTTATGACGCAAGAAGAGCAAATTTAAATTCTGCTAAAAACTTTTCTAACATACTTGAGGCCCAACAAATAATAAATATTAATGATTTATTTTTTCAAGCATTAAATAGTTTTTGGGATTGGGTAGAGGCCTATAATATTCTATTAATTAAAGAATATGGGTTGAAATTAACAGAAGAAAGATTTATAAATACCAGAGACGCCTTTTTATTTGGGGATAAACCGGCTGTTGATACTCTTGAATCATATATTCAATTGAATGATAGAATAATGCAGGTTCAACAAGCTAGGATAGATGAATTTTCTGCAAGACTTCAATTAAATAATTTTATTTGGAATAATCAAAATTCTCCAATTATTTTATCAAATATTTCCGCAGTAAATTATAGCAATGAGAATATATTTATTAATAATATAATTGATACTAATAGTATTGATTATAACTCAATCCCAGAAATAAGTATTCTAAATTCAAATCAAAAAGAGAATGAAATTCAAAGAAGACTTAAACTTGAAAAAATAAAACCAAAATTAGATTTAAAATATAATTTTATTTCAGAAAATATTGGACAAGAAACTATTAATAATTTTAATACTGATAATTATACTTGGGGTTTGAAATTTGAAATGCCTGTATTATTGAGAGAAGCTAGAGGAGACTTACAATTAGCAGATATTAAAATAGAACAAACAAATTTAAAATTATCACAAAAATTATTTGAAATTGAAAATAAATTAAAATCAAATTTTATTGAGTTTTCTTTGTTATCTAATCAAGTAGATGTAATTAATAGAATTGCTATTGATTATGAGTTGTTGTTAGAAGCTGAAAAAACAAAATTCTTCAATGGTGAGAGTTCTATATTTTTAGTTAATTCGCGTGAATTAAAATTAATTGAATATCGTATAAAACAAATAGAGGTCAAAAAGAAAACTATTTTGACCTACTATAAATATTTAAAAAATCAAGGTATCTTGGTAGATTATTTGAATCAGTGATTTTAGAGATTTTACTAATAATTATTGTTTTTTATAATTTTTCTCATAAACTTCAATCCATTTATTTGCATCCATCTTTTGTACTAATTGTGCAATTAATTCTAATGGAATTTCTTCAGCTTTTTTGAATCTTACACAACTCTTTCCCATATCTAGTTTACGTTTAGAATGTTTAGGATATTCTTCTGTAAACCATTTATATAACTCAGGTTCGGCATAGATACCCATGTGATAAAAAGCGATAAAATTCTTCTGTGATGCTATACTCATAAATGGCAAAGGTAACTTTGGATCACAATGATAACCTGCAGGATACTTGCTATGTGGCACTACATATCCTATCATACCATAAGACATTGTTTCCTCAAATCCTTTAGGTAAGTTATCTAATATAGTCTTCCTGAGAGCAGAAAAATATTCTCTTCTCTCTTCTGGAACTTTTTCAATGTATTCTTCTGGACTATTAGCTGGTATTGTCATATTAACCTCAAATAAGTAATTAACTTAATCCACTAATGTTTCCATTTGCATCAATTGACATTCCTACTGCTGCAGGAACTGCTGGAAGTCCAGGCATTCTTAACATTTCACCTGCGATAGGTATTATGAAACCTGCTCCTGCTGCTATTTCAATCTCTCTAATAGTAATTTCAAAGCCCTCAGTTGCACCTAAAATCTTTGGATTATCGGTGAATGAATATTGAGTTTTTGCAAGACATATTGGTAATTTATCTAGCCCAAGCTTATTTATTTTTTCAATATCTTTTTCTGCTTTTGAAGCAAAAGTAACTTTACCAGCTCTATATATTTTTTTACATAAAGTAGTAATTTTATCTTTAACAGGAGAATCTAATTCATAAGTGAAATTTATAGAAGAAATATCTTGTGTGTTTTTCACTACTTTTTCAGCTAGATTTTTAGTTCCTTCTCCTCCGTTAGCAAATCCATCTGAAACCTCAGCATCAACTCCAATATTAGAACATAATTCTTTTAGATTGTTAATTTCATTTTCAGTATCTACTGGAAACTTATTGATTGCAACAACTGCAGGCAATCCAAATCCTTTTATATTTTCAATATGTCTGTTTAGATTTACAAATCCTTTTTTCAATGCTTCAACATTTTCATTTTTCAAATCAGCAAGTTGAACTCCACCATGATATTTTAATGCACGTATAGTAGCTACTATAACAACTAAACTTGGTTTAAGACCGCTATATCTCATTTTGATATCAAGGAATTTTTCGGCTCCGAGATCCGCTCCAAAACCTGCTTCAGTTATAACATAATCACCTTTTGACATTGCCATTTTTGTTGCAATTATTGAGTTAGTTCCTTGAGCAATATTAGCAAAAGGACCACCATGTATAAATACAGGATTATTTTCTAAAGTTTGGACTAAATTAGGTTTTATTGCATCTTTTAGTAATATTGCCATTGCTTCATTTGCTTTCAAATCCTTTGCATAAACTGGATCGCCAGAATATGTATTTGCTACATATATATCACCTAATTTTTCTTTTAGATCAGCAAGATCTTTAGACATACATAAAATTGCCATAACTTCTGATGCGGCTGTAATATTAAATCCATCTTCTCGCAACATTCCACCATTCTTTCCGCCCATACCAACAACAATATTCCTCAACGCTCTATCATTCATATCCATCGCACGTTTCCAAATAACTGTTCTTGGGTCTATACCCAAATTACCACTTCTGGCTTGGATATTATTATCAATCATGGCTGATAGTAAATTATTTGCTTTCTCAATTGCAGAAAAATCTCCAGTGAAGTTGAGGTTGATATCTTCCATAGGAACTACTTGAGAATAGCCACCACCTGCAGCACCCCCTTTAATACCAAAAACTGGTCCTAATGATGGCTCCCTTAATGCTCCAATTGCTTTCTTACCTATCTTATTCAACCCATCTAATAACCCAATACTAACAGTAGTTTTACCCTCACCAGCAGGTGTAGGTGATAAAGCAGTAACTAATAATAACTTACTTTTTTTAATGTTCTCATCATTAATTTCATTTAAAGAAACTTTTGCTTTATAATGCCCATAGGGTTCTAAGTTATCTTCATTGATATTTAAACTTTTTGCAATGTCTGTTATTCTTTTCATCTTTGCTTGACTAGCAATTTCGATATCTGTTAACATAAAAATTCCTTATATATCTATTTTTGAAACACAAATTAACAAAATAGAATGAAAGATAAAATTATTAGGATTTTCATTTTTAAAATAAAGTATGCTATTATGGGAAAACTAAAAAAGCAAATTATATGAAACTACTAACAATAATTATAATATTAATATCAAATATAAACTATTCTTTCTCTCAAGAGCCAAAATCAAGAATAGAAATTATTGATTCATTAAAAAAAGAACTAAAAAATTCTGATAATCAATCTAAAGTTGATATATATGTTGGATTATCTAGAAAGTATTTTCAATACAATACAGATACAGGATTATTATATGGTAACAAAGCATTATTTTTAAGCAAAGAAATTGGATATGTTTTAGGTACAGCAGAATCATATAATGTAATTGCATTTAATTTTTCAATAAGAGGAGAAATAGACTCAAGTTATATATATCTACTAAAAGCAAAAGAATTATTCGAAGCTGTTGATGATTATGAAAAAGTCGGTGATGTTTTTGTAATTTTATCTATAAATAATAACAACAATTTGAAATATGATGATGCTATTGAAAACCTGGATTCAGCAATAAATATATATGATAAGTTAGGTTTGATTAATAAAAAAGCTTCAGCTTATGTTAATTATGGTAATGCATTAATGGGTATGGCAAAATACGAAGAGGCTTTAAATAAATTTTTTACTTCAATTGAAATATTTAAAGAATCTAATATGCTTGATAGGCTAAAAGAACCCTATTTGAATATTGGTAATTGCTTTAATAATCTTATGGATTATGATAATGCAATAAAATATTATGAATACACAAAAAAATATTCAGATTCTAATGAAGTATCCCAACTTAAAGCAACTTTGCTAAATAATCTTGGTGAAGTATATATTTTAAGAAATAACTTATCTAAAGCTGAAGAGAATTTAATAGAGGCATATAGAATAAACAAATTAATAGGGAATAATTTATTTTTATGTACGAATTTATCAAATCTTGCGAAAATAAGCTTATTACAAGATGATTTAAAAAAAGCTGATATATATTTAAACGAATCAATAAATATTTCAGAACCAAATAATCTTTTGGAGCAAATACAAATATCTTATTTCTATAAAGCTGAACTTTACAGAAAAAAATATCAAAATAAAAAAAATAATAATGAGGGTAATTCAACATTATTTAAAGCTTTGAATTATTTAGAAAAATCTGAAGAAATAGCTAATAAATTTAATGATAAAAGGAAACTATTAGATATATATGATTTAAAGTCACAAATTTATTATTTACTTCAAAAATATGATGAAGCATATATCTCAATTTCAAAATATAATATTATATAAGACTCTATTTTTAATATTGATTCTAAAGAAAAAATAATGAATTTAGAAGCAACTAAAGATAATCAATTAAAAGTAAAGGAAATTGAATTTTTAACTAAAGAAAATGAATATAAAAGTAACTTGAATTATATGTTTTTGATTGTTATTTTATTGGTATTAATTATTTTATATTTTATATACTATAGATACAAGGTAAAACAAAAACAGAATTTAATTCTTGAGAAAATTGCAGAAGAAAGGACACAAGAATTAAGGGTAAGTAATGAAAAAATTCAAAATAGTCTAGATAAAGAGAGAGAGAGATAAATGATCTAAAATCAAATATTATCTTGAATATATCTCATCAATTCAGGACACCATTGACAGCTATATCTTCATATTTAGAAATTATAAAATTAAAAAACTCAGATCACCCAGAGTTAGAAAAACCTATTGATAATTTATTGAAAGCAACTATTGAATTATCTAAGTTAAGTGATAAAGAATTAAATCATATTTTTGAACCTTTATTTGTAGGTAAAAAACATGTTGGTCTTAAGAGTGGAAATGGGTTTGGATTAACAATAGCTAAGTCAAATATTGAATTATTAAATGGAACTTTAATTATCAATTCCCAAGAAAGTCAAGGTACAATATCTACTATAATTTTATAAAAAAAAGGAGAGTAAAATTACTCTCCTTTTTATTTATTATTATGCCCACTTATAATTTGGTAATCGTCTTATCATCACCAACATTATTGAACCAAATATTCCATTTCTTTTCTGTCTGAAGAATCTATATTTCAACTTCAAGTTGTATTGTATCATATACATCGAAGGCACCACAAACAACGTTAAGAACGTCGAGAAAGATAATCCAAATATAATAGCCCAAGATAACGGAGCAAAGAATGCTGTATTATCATTTCCATAGAAATTAATTTGTGGATTCCATTCTGTAAGTAAAGTGTAGAAGTCAATATTCATACCCATTGCTAATGGAACTAATCCTAACATTGTAGAAGAAGCTGTAAGAATTACTGGAGTAAATCTAATCGCTCCACCTTCTATTATGGCACTTCTAGTTTTCGCTTTTCTACGCATTAGTTCATCAGTAAAGTCAATTAATAAAATACCATTATTTACTACTATACCAGCTAATGAGATAATTCCAACTCCTGTCATAACTATAATTACATCCATACCTGTAAGAGCTAATCCAGCAAGTACACCAATTAATGAGAAAAATATAGTAGTAAAAATTATTATTGGCTTTATTACTGAGTTAAACATTAATACCAAAGTTAAGAATACGAGCATAATTGCTATTCCAAAAGCTAAACCAAGGAAACTAGATGTCTCAGCTTGATCTTCTTGCTCACCAGTGAATTTAATTTCATATCCGTTTGGTAAACTGAATTTATTGGCCAAATCTTGAATTTGTGCTATAATTTCATTGGCATTGAAACCTTCAATGACGTTAGAAGATAAAGTAACAACTCTATTATTATTCTTTCTATTGATACCACCATAAGATTTTGCATATTCCATATCAACGACAGAGGCAATTGGAACTTGTCTAAAAGCACCTGTTGGTTCTCTGAAAGATAATCTCATATTCAATAATGTTGGGATATCGTATCTATAATCTTCGTCGATTCTTAGCATAATATCATAATCATCTTCACCAATAGTAAATTTATCTATTTCACGGCCATACAAAGCTGTTCTAATTGCAGAAGCAACTTGCATTGAAGATATACCTTCTTTGTTTGCTTTTTCTCTGTTGACTCTTACTATTATTTCTGGTTTGTTAAGTTCAAGGTCAGATTGTAAGTTTTCAATACCTTCTATCCCAGATGAGTCAACAATAATTGATTTGAACCTTTCTGATAATTCAGTAAGTTCTACTAAATCTTCTCCATGAATTTCAATATTGATTGGCTTACCAGTTGGAGGTCCTGCTCTTTCTTTTTCAACTTTAATAGAAACACCTGGCATATCTTTAATTTCCGTTCTGATATTATCAAGTATGTCCCAAGTTGATGCTCCATCTCTTTTGCCAAACTCAACGAAAGAAACTGTAACTTTCCCTTGATGTGATTTTGGGTTTCTATCTGGATCCATAGGGTCACCAGCACCAATTGCAATATTAGATTGAACTGACTTAACTAATGGGTTATCTTCACCCACAATTTTGAATACTTTATTTTCAATTATTTGAGTAATTGAATCAGTAACTGCAGCTCTTGTTCCTAAAGGTAGTTCAATATAAACGTTCGCAGAGTTAGGATCTGGATCGGGGAAGAAATCTACTTTTGGCCCTCTAGCTCCTAATAATATTATAGTTAATACAAATACAACAAAAGTTCCAAAAATAGCAAAGAAAGGTCTTCTTTTAACGATGATTACTTTTAATATTCTTCTGTATGTATCCATCAACCAAGGTATAACTTTATCTTGAAAAGGAGTAATTACCATAGGCACTAATATAAATTTATTAAAGAATGAAATTCCAATTCCCCAGATAATTAAATTAGCAACTAATTTCATACCTTCACTACCATTTTTCATTGCTAGAAAATGAAGTAGAATTGCAATCGCTCCGAAAATTGCAGACATTTTAAATAGTCTTCCATTATCTCTTATCTGAACCTTACCATCATCCATAAATTGCAATGCAAATACTGGGTTGATAATAAAGGCCACAAATAATGAAGCAGTTAGAACTATAATCAAAACTGCAGGTAAGAAATACATGAACTCACCAATTATTCCAGGCCAGAAGAGTAATGGGAAGAAAGGTGCAACTGTAGTAACTGTACCTGCAAGAACAGGAACAAATACTTCACCAGCAGCTATTCTCGCTGCTTCTTTTACATCATAACCTTCTTTTATATGCAATCTGTAAGTATTCTCAATTACTACGATTGCATTATCTACAACTATCCCTAGACCTAATAGTAATGAGAACGTTACCATGATATTAAATGTAAAATCTAATCCAGGTAATATCAAAAACGATAAAAATGAAGAAAGTGGAACTGCTAATCCAACAAAGACTGCATTTCTAATACCCATAAAGAATAATAATACTATAGTTACCAGAATAAATCCAATAATAACTGAGTTAATTAATTCATTGATGGCCGTTTTTGTGTTTACAGACAAATCATTTGTTGTTACTATTTCTAAGTCTTCAGGAAACTCATTTTCTTTAAGATTTTTTACGATTTCTTCTATACCAGCGGCTGCTTCTAATAAGTTTTCGCCACTTCTTTTAATTACATTCAATGCAATTACTGGGTTGTGGTTTAGTCTAGCAAAACTCTCTCTCTTTGCATCTGTAAATTTCACCTCAGATATATCTCTTAAATAAAGAGTATTTCCTTGGCTCGCCTTTATTATTACATTTTCTAACTCATCAACCTCTTTAAATTGCCCAACTACTCTAATTGTTCTCTCTAAATTCCCAAGATCTAAATTCCCACCAGCCAAGTTTATATTTTCATTTTTTATTGCATTAGAAATATCTCCAAAATCGATGCCGGCTAATTGCATCTTATAAATATTAACATTGATTTGAACTTCTTTTTCAAGGTCACCAATCAAGTCAACTCTTGTTACTTGTTTTAATTGTTCAGCCTGATCTTGAATTTTTTCAGCATATTTCTTAATTTGATTTAAATCATAAGGCCCAGAAACGTTAATAGTTTGAATAGGAAACTCAGAGAAATCGATCTCCTGAACCATAGGGTCTTGTTCCATATCGGTAGGCAAATCACTCATTGCATTATCAACAGCATCTTGAGTTCTTGTTTTTGCTACCGATGGGTCCACATTTGTATTAAATTCAACTGTTATTGCGGAAAAATCTTGAATAGACTTACTTGAAATTTTCTTAATTCCAGTTACGGATTTAAGTTTTTTCTCAATTTGTCTTGTTATTAAATTTTCAATATCTTCAGGAGATGTTCCTGCATATACAGTACCTACATAAACAGTAGGTATAACTATCTCTGGGAATTGCTCTTTGGGTAATCCATTGTATGCAATCATACCAGCAAAAGTAATCAATATTGTAATAACAAATATTGAAACTTTGTTGTTTAAAGCCCAGGTAGTTGGTTTAAAATTAAAATCTTTCATCTTTTCTTCTTATTTTATTAATAAATTTTTAAAAAATCTTAAAATCTCCATTAAAGTAGTCAAAATTTTTGTATTTCGATTGATTAACAAAAAAAAA
>Ga0129345_1000790_pt1 | contig 11820 bp, 10 predicted proteins | sample CPBDNA_FD_94425 | JGI IMG/M metagenome (GOLD analysis project Ga0129345, IMG submission 94425) | Freshwater to marine salinity gradient microbial communities from Chesapeake Bay, USA - CPBay_Sum_20_0.8_DNA | ecosystem: Environmental > Aquatic > Marine > Coastal | place: USA: Chesapeake Bay...
GAGCGAGAAGGGGATGGTGTGGAAGGCGAGGTCCCAGCAGGCGAACCACGGGTATTCCCAGTCGTCGGGCATCGAAATGACATCGTGCGCGATGAAGTGGCGCCACTGGGTGTTGCGCGGGTTCGTGCGCTGCGGCGGGGGGAAGGCGGGATCACCGTCGAGCCATTTGCCGACGTCGTAGTGGTAGAACATTTTGTTCCACTCGAGGCCGGCCAGGGCTTGGCGCTGGATTTGGCGTTCGGCGGGCCCGAGGGATGGCGCGGCGAGGTTCTCGTGGAATTCGCGGCATTCACGGGAGCGCGCTGTCATCGTGCCGTCGAAATCCACGCCGGGTGCCGTCGAAGCGGCCCGGAGGCGCAGGTCGAGCGTCCAGGTTTCTCCGGGTGCCAGGGTGCGGCGGTAAACCGGTGAGGCCTTGGTGCCGGTGCGGGCCGGATTGACTGCGCCCTTCTCGCCGCCGATCAGGTGGCGATGGAAGGCGTCCTTGGTGAAAGGCGACGCATTCGGGCTGCCGAAGAGGAGGGTGTTGTTGGTTTCGTTTTCCGTGAAGAGGATTTCGTCCGGCGCCGGACCTTCGAGCAGCCAGTCGCCGAGCTTTTCCTCGTTCGCGGAGAGGAGCGCATGTTCGGCGCCGCGGATTTCCGCGGCCTTGGGCCGGGCCGGATCCCACGACCAGCGGTTGCGGAACCAGAGGGTGGGAAGCATCCAGAGCGGGGCGGGGTCAGGTCCGCAATTTTTTGCGGTGAGGCGGATGAGAATGTCGTCCGTCGAAACCTTCGCGTATGCCACTTCGATGTCGAAATAACGGTCGTCAGCGAAGATACCCGTGTCGCGCAGTTCGTATTCCGGATCGAGCGGGCCGCGTTGGGCATTCGCGGCGACGAGTTCGTCATAAGGGAAGGCACGCTGCGGATACCGATAGAGCGCGCGCAGCCACGAGGCGGTGGGAGCAGCCTCGAGATACCAGTATTCCTCCTTCACGTCCTCGCCGTGGTTGCCCTGCGGTCCGGTCAGGCCGAAAAACCGCTCTTTCAAAATGGGGTCGGCGCCATTCCAGAACACGGGAGCGAAGCAGAGGCGTTGCTCGCGATCGCAAATTCCGAAGATGCCGTCCTCGCCCCAGCGGTAGGCCCGGCTGCGCGCCTGGTCATGCGGGAAGTAGGTCCAGGCCTCGCCGTCCTTGCTGTAATCCTCGCGCACCGTGCCCCATTGGCGCGAGGAAACGTAGGGGCCCCAGACGCGCCAAGGGTCGTGGGGGCGGGGGTTGTCCGCCAGGCGTTGGGCCTCGGCGTTCATGCGCGATCCTCCGTGATCCAGCGCTCGATGCGGCCGAGGACATCGTCCGTGTCGACGTCGTGCCAGAGCAAGTGATGGCTGTCGGGGTAGAATACGTATTCCTTTTGCGGCGCAGCGAGCCGTTCGAAAAAGGCGCGGCTTTGCTCGGGCCGGATGAAGACGTCGCGTCCGGCCGAAAGCATGAGGGTGGGAACCTCCACCCGCTCCGCATTGTGTTTGGCTTCCTGCATGAGGTCGTGGAAGCGGGTGAGGAATTCCAAAGTGAAGCCGCCGACACGGTGCGGGATATTTTTGAGGTAGGCCATGTAGGCGTCGTCCGAGGTCAGGCGCGGGATCGACGTCTTGCCGTGGACGAAACGGAGCGGCGAAAGTTTGAAGCGCGGCGCGACGCTGGAAGCGCCGCGCAGCAGACCGACCATCCAGGCCGGAACGGGGGCGCGGGTTTCCGTGACCGGCACGCTGAGGATGAGTCGCTCCGGGCGCAAGGCGCCGTGGGCCACGGCATCGACCGAAACCAGCGACCCCATGCTTTCGCCGACCAAATGGAGCGGACGCCCGTCAAAATGGACGTCGGCGAAAGCCGCGAGGTCGGCCCGCCATTCGCGCGGATCGAGGAAATGTCCGCGCCGGCGCTGATCGGGGTCGTTGCCCTGGCCGCGAAGGTTGAGCGCCCAGACATTGAAGCCCTCGCGGGACATGCGGCGTCCGAGCGGCCCGAAATCCGCCGCCGCGCCGCTCAAACCGTGGATGCACAGGATGTGGGCCCTGGCCTCGGTGCGCGCTTCCCACACCAAGCCCGGAAACCGTTCGCCGTCATGCCCGTTCCACTGGAAGTGCCGGGCCCCGCGCGTCACGTCTTCATAGGTGGGGGCGGCGGCCATGGGACGGCGATTTTCCACGCTGCGGTGCCGAACGGCAAGAGGCGTGATCGCGCTTGCGGGTTGCGCGGGGCGCGCGCAACGTCACGGGATGAATCCGGTGAACCTGGAGGAATTCGAGGAAGTGGCGCGGGAAAAATTGACCCGTGAGGCCTACGACTACTATGCGGGAGGCGCGAACGATGAGATCACCCTGCGGGCCAACCGCGCTTCCTACGCGGATATCGCCTTGCATTATCCGGTGCTGCGCGATGTCTCGTCGCGCGATACTTCGGTCGAAGTGCTCGGCGAACGGATCGCTTTTCCGGTCATGGTGGCGCCGACGGCTTTCCATCGCCTGGCTTGTGCCGAAGGCGAGTGCGCCACGGCGCGGGCGGCCGCGCGGGCGGGGACGATCATGGTCCTGAGCACGCTGGCCACCACGGTCATCGAGGACGTGGCGGCGGCGGCCGCAGGGCCGAAGTGGTTCCAGCTCTATATTTACAAGGACCGCGGAGCGACGGCCGACCTCATCCGCCGCGCCGAGTCAGCCGGTTGCCGGGCGTTGGTGTTGACCGTCGACGCGCAAGTCTGGGGACGGCGTGAAGCGGACGTGCGCAACAATTTCAAACTTCCCGACGGGCTCACCGTGGCCAACCTGACCGAGCACGCGAAGGCAATGTTTCCCGCGGGCATTCCCGGTTCCGGCCTGGCCGCTTACGTCGCGCAAATGCTCGATCCGTCGCTTTCGTGGCGCGATCTGGTCTGGCTGCGCGAACAAACAAAATTGCCGATCCTGCTCAAAGGCATCGTGCGCGCCGACGATGCCAAACTCGCCGTCGAACACGGTGTTGATGGTGTGATCGTCTCCAACCACGGCGGACGCCAACTCGACACGGCGCCGGCGACGATCGAGGCTTTGCCGCGCGTGGTCGAAGCGGTCGCCGGAAAAATTCCCGTGTTGGTCGACGGCGGCGTGCGGCGCGGCACGGATGTGGTCAAGGCGCTCGCGCTCGGCGCCCAAGCCGTGCTCATCGGGCGACCGATCCTCTGGGGGTTGGCCGCGGACGGCGAGGAGGGCGCGTATCGCGTGCTGGAGATGCTCAGGGCGGAATTCGATCTGGGCATGGCCCTGTGCGGGGCGCGGACGGTGCGCGAGATCGATCGGTCATTGGTGATGTAGTGTTGACCCATGCGTGCCGTGATTCAGCGGGTGTCGGAAGCTTCGGTCACAGTCGGGGGACGTGTGACCGGATCGATCGAACACGGTCTGCTCGTGCTGGTCGGGATCGCCGGTGATGACACGGACGAGGATATCGCATGGCTCGCGGGCAAGATCGCGGGGCAGAAACTTTTTGCCGACGAGAGTGGGCGGATAAATTTGTCCGTCACCGAAACCAGCGGCGGCGTGCTGGTGGTGAGTCAGTTCACCTTGCTCGCCAGCACACGCAAGGGGACCAAGCCCTCGTGGCATCGTGCGGCTGCGCCTGAGGCTGCGGTGCCGCTTTACGAGAAATTCGTGACGGCAATCGAGTTTGCCGTCGGTCATCCCGTGGCGACCGGTGAATTCGGAGCCATGATGGAGGTGGAACTGGTCAATGACGGGCCGGTCACGTTGATTTTGGACTCGCGGCTCCGGGAATAGACGAGTCGGTGGTTGCCGGCGCGGGGCCGGTTGCTTACGATCTTCGGTCCGCCTCCAGGCGGATTTTTCATGAACAACACACTCTCTTATTTGCTGGTTTCGCCGGAGGCTCTCCGCCGCGGATGGACGGGATGGATTCTTTCGGGCGCGACGGCGCGCACGGGCGGCCTCGAGTTGGTCTGGGCCGGTTTGGTCGAGGCTTCCGGTGGTCGCGCGGGCCTGCTGGTTTTTCGTGGAGAAGATGCGGTGACCAAATTGGCGGCTGCCGTCGGGGCGGCGAACGAGCCCGGTTCTCTGGTCGCCATGCTCGGCGAGGGGATGGTTTCGGCACCGGAGGTCGGCAGCGATGTTGCCGGCGAGTTGACGAAATTGGCCGCGACCCAAGTCGATGTGCTGGCCCAGCCGGTGGCGTCGGGGGCACAGCGTTCGTTGGTTTTGATCAAGCCCGATAATTTCCAATTTCCCGGCACGCGTCCGGGGGCGGTGCTCGATGTTTTTGCGCGCACCGGGTTGCCGCTCGTCGCGATGAAGGTGCACCACATGTCGGTGGCCGAAGGCATGCAGTTCTACGGACCGGTGCTCGACGCGCTTTCGGAAAAGTTCGGCCCGGAAAAAGGCCGCGACCATTGGGAGAACATCGTGGAATTCATGTCGGGCGCGCGTCCCTCGGCGGTGCCGGAGAAGGATCAGGCCAAGCCCGGCACGCAAAAGATTCTCGCTTTGGTTTTCGAGGGACCGGACGCCATCACGAAAATTCGCACCGTTCTCGGCCCAACCGATCCGGCCAAGGCGCCTCCCGGCACCATTCGCAAAGAATTCGGCTCCAGCATCATGGTCAATGCGGCCCACGCCTCCGATGCGCCGGAAAATGCCGTGCGCGAGATCGGCATCGTCAAGGTGGCGGACAACTCGCTGAAAGGATTCGTTGAATCCGCCCGTGCCTCCGCTTAACGTATCCGTTCATCCCAATTTACCGACCACTCATCTTATGGACCTCTCTTCCCACGCCGTTCAACTGACCCCGTCCCTCACCCTCGCCATCGACAGCAAAGCCAAGGCCATGCGCGCCGAGGGCATCGACGTCTGCGGATTCGGCGCCGGCGAACCCGACTTCGACACGCCCGAGCACATCAAGGAAGCGGCGATCAAGGCCCTGCAGGAAGGTTTCACCAAATACACGCCGAGCGCGGGACTTCCCGAACTGCGCACGGCCATCAGCGAAAAGTTCGCGGCCGACAACCAGGTCGACTACAAGCCGAACCAGATCGTGGTCAGCAACGGTGCCAAGCAATCCTGCTACAACGCCATCCTCGCCTGCTGCGAACCCGGCGACGAAGTCATCATCCCCGCGCCCTACTGGCTCAGCTATCCCGACATGGTCCGTCTCGTCGGCGCCGAGCCCGTCATCGTCCAGACCAAGGCCTCGAACGCCTACAAAATGACCGCCGAGGAATTCGAAAACGCGATGACCCCGCGCACCAAGATGGTCATCATCAACAGCCCGGGCAACCCGACCGGCTCGGTCTACACCCGCGAGGAACTCGAAGCGCTGGTCGAAGTCGCCCTCACCGAAGACATCTTCATCCTCTCCGACGAAATCTACGAGAAGCTCATCTATGACGATGCCTCGCACGTCAGCGTCGCCTCGCTCTCCAAAGAAGCCTACGACCTCACCATCACGGTCAACGGCTTCAGCAAAGCCTATGCCATGACCGGATGGCGTCTCGGTTACCTCGGTGCTCCCGAGGAAATCGCCAAAGTCATCGACTCCCTGCAGAGCCACAGCACGTCCGGCCCGAATTCCTTCGCGCAAAAAGGCGCCGTCGCCGCGCTCAAGGGTTCGCAGCAATGCGTCACCGACATGCGCGACGAATTCAATGTCCGCCGCGAATACATGTATGAGCGCCTCGCCGCGATCCCGAACATGACCACGGTCAAGCCGCACGGTGCGTTCTACATGCTGGCCGACATCTCGAAGTTCGGTCTCAGTTCGACCAACTTCGCCGACCGCCTGCTCAGCAAAGCCGAAGTCGCCGTCGTCCCGGGTATCGCCTTCGGCGACGACAAAACCGTGCGCCTCAGCTACGCGACGGACCTCGAGACGATCAAAACCGGCCTCGACCGCATCGAGCAGTTCTGCCGGACGATCTGACGGCGCGGCGGCGGAGGACCAAAGCGCCGATAGCGCAGCCCGCGGCCACGAGCCAAAATGTGCCTGGTTCGGGCACGGTGGCGATGCCGCCGATCTGACCGAGTCCGGACGCGTAGGTGTCAACCAGTGTTCCGTCCGAGGTGAAGCGGTAGATGTCGCCGTTGCCGGACGGGCTGCCAACAATGAGCCCGTCGTCGGTGAGCCCCGCAAGCACTGCTGCTTCGAACGGAACACCGATGTCCGCGAAAGTCTGGGTAGTGTCGGTGGCGAGATCGGTTTGGAGGATCGCGCCGTCCATGATGCTGGCGGTGAAGAGGGTGTCTCCTTGGATGACAAGACCCGTCGGCCCGGCGAGGCCGCTGGCGCCGTCGGCGATCACTTCCCCGAAATAAGTGCCGGCGGCGTCAAAGCGCTTCACCGGCCCAGACGCGATACCGGTCGTGAAATTGTAGGTCTGGTCACTGACATAAAGGCGGCCGTCGGTGGCCAGCGCGAGGCCCGGGCTGCTGGCCAGCGATCCCCCCGTGGTGTAATCGCTTACGGCGGGTGTGCCGCCGGTGGCGTTGGAGAGCAGGGTGATCGGGCCGGTGTTGCTGAAGAACGGGTTCCGCCCGATGAGCAAATCGTTGCCTTTGAAAGCGAGGCTGCCGGGAAACACCTCGAAGCCGCTGAAGGCGTAGACTGTCGAAAGCGTAAGCGTGGTAATTTCGTATTTGGAAATCCGCGGAGCGAAGGTCGATCCGTCGCCGTTCTCGCCGATGTAGAGGTTGCCATCGGGCCCGAAAGCGAGGGAACCGGGGCTGACCAGAGAGCCGCCAGTCAAGAGGGTGCTCCTCGTGCCGGCGGGATCGGCCGACTCGTAGCTGATGAGTTCACCTGTGGAGAAACTGACCGCGTACACGGTGTCCGCCCGGCCGATGGTAACCAGTGCGCAACAGAGGGTGAACAACGCCGCGCCGAAGAGTAGGTTTTGGGCTTTCCGCATAACGCAACAATCGGCTCCGAGCGGTCGGGCGACAAGGCAAATTGGATGCGGAAGACGGGGGATGCTCCTAGACGTTGAACCGAAACTCGATGACGTCACCGTCTTGGACGACGTATTCTTCGCCTTCGATGCGAAGTTTGCCGGCCTCGCGGGCTTCGGCGTGGGAGCCGAGGGTGATCAGGTCCTCGAAGGCGATGGTCTCGGCGGCGAGGAACGAACCCGGAGGTCGGCCCGCGAGCAGCGGCGGTTTTAAAACTCCACGCCGAAGATGGTGCGCAGCTGGAAGTCGGGCTCGCCTGATATGCCCGTCGCTTGGACCATGCCGGTGAAGGCGGCAAAATAGCGGCCGTATTCCAGGGCGATGTTGGGGCCGGCATAAACGACGCTCTGCGTGGGCACGGACCAATTCTCTTTCGGGTAGAACTTCTGCTGGAATTCGCCGCCGACCTTGATGTTGTCGGAAAACTTCCAGCTCGCGCCGGCGCTTTGCTCGAGCTTGCCGTAATTCTCGTCGAGGCTCTGGAGGTTCGCGCCCTCCCATTCCGCTTCGAGCGTCGCGTTGTAGGCGAGCACGAGGGGGCCGATGTTCCTTTGCACGATGCCTTTCGTCTCGAGCTTGAACTGCTGGTCGCCGAGCTTCACTTCGCCGTAGAGCGCGGATCCGAGGAAGGCCTTCTTCGGATCGGTGAGTTGGTAGATGGCCTCGAGCGCGGTATTCTGGTAACGCGCCGCGTTGTCCGCGATCTGCCAGTCCGCCGCATACAGCGCCAACTGGAAGCGGTCGGTCACGCCGTATTCGATCTCATGGCGGAAATCGAAGCCGTTTTTGTTGTTCGGTCCGGACTTCCAAGTGACCCAGTTTTCCAACTCGATCTCGCCCTTTTCGGCGACCTTGGCCTCGTAGACGTAAGTGAAGCGCGCCCGGCCTCCGATACCTCGCAAAAGGTCGTCAAAAAGGCGGCAGCCACGACGGCAGGGATTTTTGAACAGACTTTCATTGTCTTGGGAATGAGATGCGACCCACGCAAGCCGCGGTTACACGTTGAACCGGAATTCGATGACGTCGCCGTTTTGAACGACAATGCGCGTGGTCACCGCTAAATCAGACAACAATGTTCGTGTCAGACCCTATTCGTCCCGCTCCCGGAGTTCCGCGAGGTCGATACCGGCTTTGCGGGCCATGCGCTCCAGACGGATGAAGATCTGCGCGGTGATGAACGCGTCGCCCGAGGCGGTGTGACGATCGTGCGGCTCCACGTCGAATAATGCCCCGAGGTTGTCGAGGTCGAAGCCGCGGATTTCGCGCCCCTCGAAAGCCCCGCGTTCTTCCAGCGCGAGGGCGATCCGCATGGTATCGAGCGCGGGATTGGGCAGTTCGCGTCCGAGCCGCTGCGCGGCATGAGCCACGATTTTCTGGTCGAACCCGACATGATGGCCGACAAGCACCGCGTCCCCCACGTAATCGAGAAACTTTGGCACGGCCTGTTCTTCCGATTCGCCGCGCGCGGCCTCCGCGGGTGTGATGCCGTGGACCAGCACGGCGGAGGTCATGCGCCAGTCGGTCAATATGGCGTCGAACTCGTCGTCGAGACAGATTTCGCCGTCACGCACGGCGACGGCTCCGATGGTCAGGATGCCGTCCTTGGCCGGATCGAGGCCGGTTGTCTCGCAGTCGAAGACGACGTAACGGGGCTCAGGGTTTGAATCCATAGTAGCTCGCCGTGAAAGCGATCAACTCGCCGATGTCGCGGAAGGCCGATTTGAGTTGCACCTGCTCGGTGCGGCTCAAGGCGACCGGACGGAGTTCACGGCCGTCGTTCCCGTCGCGCAGTCCTTGCGCGGCGCGGAAATATTGCGCGACACGGAAAGCGCGCGAGGCCCGCGCAAAGACATCCGCTCCTTGCGGAAAGCGTCCGGCCGCGGCCTCGAGGCGATCAAGCGTGCCGGTCGTGCGCGGATCGCCTCCGTCGAGGTGGAAAACCCGGGCCACATCGCTCACCGGCCCGAGCGCATAGTCCTGCAAATCGATCGTCTCCCGTATGAGTCCGTCCGCTTCCACCGCGTACCCCTCGTAGATGGTAACGGGTGGCAAATTGCCCAGTGCGTCGTTGGCCAGCAAACGGATAAAATTCGGGCGTGCTCTCATTTCCCCGAGCAGGGCAGTGAAAACTTCCTCGCGCAGATCGGGGTCGCCGGCCACCACCGAGAGATCGAAGAAAGCCATTTGGTTCCAAATTTCCCCGCCCATGGGGTCGCGGACGAGAGAGCGGAAAAATTCACTCCACGCTGCGACCGTGCGGCAGCATGCGGCCGGGTCAACGGCGCCGTTGGCCGATGCCGCGGGAAACCCCGCTGCGGCGAGCAGTTCGTTGGTGCGCGCGACCAGATCTCGTGTCCAGCCGAGCACGTTTTCGTCGCCGGCCACGCCTGCCAAAGTCATGGGCGTGGCGGTCGGAACCTCCCCGCGACCTGGCGCTCCGATCAAGGCCAAAGCGAAAGTCCCGGGTGGCGGTCCGACTTTTTCGCGCGCCCAGCTTTCGGCGCGGCGAAACATCGCGCGGCGCATCTCGTCGGCCAGGCGCGTGCACCAGGGCACTGCGTCCGGCGATTTCCATTCTCCCGCCAGCATCCGGTCCAGTTCCTCGCCCGCGGCGCGCAGAGCCTGCGGGGAGGAGGCTCGGCCAATTTCCTGCATGAGCACCAGCGGATCGCGAACGCGGGCCTGCCAGACGGCCTTCTCCGGGATGATCCCCACCGCTGGGCTGCCCGGCTTGCCGTCCCCGGTCACGCAGAGGTGCCGGATGTCGTGGCGGATCATCGCGAGCAGGGCCTCCTCCACCGTGGTCCGCGGAGGCACGGTGACCACCGGGTGGCGCGTGATATCTCCGACCGCGGTGTCGAGCGGGACACGTCCTGTGGCGATTTCCCTGCACAAGTCGGATTCGGTCAGCAGGCCTGCCGGCTTTCCGCCGGCATCGACGACCAGAAAAGCCGAACTATCCGCGGCAGACATCGCTTCGGCGGCTTCGCGGACGGTCAAATGGGCCGGCCCGGCCACCAGTGTTGCCTGCAGCCGCGCGAGATGTTCTTCCTCGCCGCCGCGCCAACCGGACACGTCTTGGCCGGGCGTCGTGCTCGTCTCGATGTCCTTCGAATCGAAATAGACTTTCAGGAACCGGCTGATGCGCGGCGACGCTTCGCAGATCCGCCGGAAGACGGAATTGTCGAGGGCGTAAAGAATCGAATCTTCATCGACCAGCGCCGAGTCGGTGTGCGTTTCCTCGCCGAGTACGGCCCCTGCACCGACGAAATCACCCGGACCACGCAGGTCGGAAAGTTTTTGCTCCGTGCCGCGCACGAGGCGCACGGAACCTTTGTTGATGACATGAAAGTAGCGTCCGTGCGTGCTGCCTTGTTCGAAGAGGATTTCCCCCTTCTCGGAAAACTGCACGCGTCCCGAACGGGCCAACTCGAGGAGTTCCTCGTCGGCGAGATAGCTGAACGGCGGGAAGACTTTGAGGAAATCGGCGACGCGGAGAATGATGGCGGAAGTCTTCACGGCTTCCGTCATCATCCGCGCGCGTCCGGAAAGATGAAAGAGAAACCCGCCGGTCGCTACTCCCGGGCCCGACGCACCCGGGGAAACGGCTGGCTCCGGGAGTCCCGATGCCGTCGAGGTGCTTTGCGTAGTACTCGCTGCCGCGCCTCAGCGTGGGCGCCAAGGTGCGCTGGTCAGACGTTGAACCTGAACTCGATGACGTCGCCGTCCTGCACGACGTATTCTTTGCCTTCGATGCGGAGTTTGCCGGCTTCGCGGGCTTTGGCGTGGGAGCCGAGTTGGATCAGGTCCTCGAAGGCAATGGTTTCCGCGGCGATGAAGCCGCGTTCGAAATCGCTGTGGATGACGCCGGCCGCGGCGGGGGCTTTGTCGCCGGCGCGGATGGTCCAGGCGCGGGTTTCCTTCGGTCCGGTGGTGAGGTAGGTGCGGAGTCCGAGGAGGGTGTAGACTTTCTTGATCAGCTCGCCGACGCCGCTTTCCTCGAGTCCGAGGCTTTGCAGGTAATCTTTCGATTCCTCCGGGGAGAGATCGACCAGTTCGCTTTCGATCTGGGCGCTGATCACGGTGGCTTCGGTGCCGAGGTGTTTCGCGGCGTAGTCGCGCACGGCCTGCACGTGTTTGCCGGAGGGCGAATCGGGCGCGAGATTGGCCAGGTCGCTCTCTTGCACATTGCAGGCGAAGATGACGGGCTTGGCGCTGAGGAGGAAAAATCCTTTTAGGAGCACGCGCTCCTCGGCGGTGAGGTCGAGCGTGCTGGCCGGTTTGCCTTCGTTGAGGTGGGGCAGAACTTTTTCCAGCAGCGCGAGTTCGGCCTTGGCTTGCGCGTCGCCGCCGCGGGCGTTCTTGGCCAGCTTGTCTTTGCGTTTTTCGAGCGAGGCGATGTCGGCGAGGATCAGCTCGGTGTTGATCACCTCGATATCGCGGACGGGGTCCATCGATCCCGCCACGTGGTGGATGTCCTCGTTCTCGAAGCAGCGCACGACCTGCACGATGGCGTCGACTTCGCGGATGTGGCTGAGGAATTGGTTGCCGAGGCCTTCGCCCTGGCTGGCGCCTTTGACCAAGCCGGCGATGTCGACGAATTCGATGGCGGTGGGGACGGTTTTTTCCGATTTGGAAAGTTCGGTCAGGGCGTCGAGGCGTTTGTCGGGGACGCTGACGATGCCGACATTCGGCTCGATCGTGCAGAAAGGGAAGTTGGCCGCCTGCGCCTTGCGGGTGCGGGTGATGGCGTTGAAGAGGGTCGATTTGCCGACATTGGGCAGTCCGACGATTCCGGCCTTGAGCATAGGGGGCGGGAGGCTATCGGGGCGTGGGCGCGGATGA
>Ga0129345_1000793_pt1 | contig 11786 bp, 12 predicted proteins | sample CPBDNA_FD_94425 | JGI IMG/M metagenome (GOLD analysis project Ga0129345, IMG submission 94425) | Freshwater to marine salinity gradient microbial communities from Chesapeake Bay, USA - CPBay_Sum_20_0.8_DNA | ecosystem: Environmental > Aquatic > Marine > Coastal | place: USA: Chesapeake Bay...
CCGTCTCCGAGAAGTTGGTGGCCAGACGCATGGCATGGGCCAGCAACGCGTCGCCCAAAAGCACGCTGATCGCGTTGCCCCACTTGGCATTGACCGTCGGTTGCTCACGGCGCAAATCAGCGCCGTCCATGATGTCATCGTGCACCAGTGTGGCGACATGGATCAGCTCCAAAATGACCGCCAAATCGACATGGCTGGACGTGATTTTCCCGGTGGCGCCGCCGGCCAGCAAAGCCAGCGCCGGACGCAACCGCTTGCCGGAGGAACTGCAGACATAATCAACGTAGCCTTCCATCGCCGGGTCGAAAGCGCGGGCTTGCGCCCGGATGCGCTCCTCCACGCTGTAGAGGTGCGTGTTGATCAGCTCGAAGGTCTTCTTGAAGTGCGCCAGCGCGGCGGGATCGAGTGGAAGTTTTCTTGGTTTCGCGGGATTCACGTCGGATGAGTTACGCGCTGAACGGACTTTCAGATGACCAGCGCTTTCAGCGGGCGCCCCTCTGGAGGATGGCGCGCAAAATGCCCAGCGGCAGGGCCACAGCCAGGCCCATGAGGAGCGCCACTTTCCAGCCGGGAATGACCCGCGCCTTGTCCGCCGCCACCGCGCCCAACGCGGAACGCACAACATCCTCCGCCGGCAAGAGCAACTCGTCCGGGGTATCCCACTCCGGGTCGCCGTTGCCGCGCGTAGCCACTCGGCCGAACTCCGTCTCGACCGGACCCGGCAAAACCGCCGTGACCGTCACCCCCGTGTCGCGCAATTCCATGCGCAACCCGTCGCTGAAGCTGTTCACATAGGCCTTGGTCGCCGCGTAAACCGCCATCTGCGGCAGCGGAATGAGCCCCGCAACCGAACTGACATTCAAAATCGCCCCGCGCCCGCCCTCGGTCAGCATGGGCAGCAGATGATGCGTCAGCCTGGTCAGTGCGACGATATTCAGCTCGAGCACGGCATGGATCTTGGCCCAGTCACCCGTGGCGAACAGCCCCTTGTCGCCCATCCCGGCATTGTTCACGAGAAAGTTGATGCGGATCTTTTCCTTCTGCAGCCAGGCGAGAAAATCGCGGTTCTGGTTCTCGCGCGTGATGTCCATGACATAGACAAAAACCCGCACACCCGGATGACGGCTCTCCAAGTCGGTCTTCAAACCGTCCAAGTTGTCCGCCCGCCGGGCCACCAGCACCAGCGTGCCGGCCACGGGCGCCAGTTGCCGGGCAAACTCCGCGCCCAGACCCGCCGAAGCTCCGGTAATTAGGGCGGTGCATCCTTCGAAAAATCGCATATTCTGCCGCCATGATAGTGCAGCAGCTCGGAAATCAAAGCCCCTTCACCACCAAAGACGGATCTACCATCAGAAGTATCCTCGACCGCACCAACGCGCCGGTGGAAAAACAGAGCCTGGCCGAGGCAAGCATGAAACCCGGCCAAACTACCGAGCGGCACCACCACAAAATCACCGAGGAATTTTATTTCATCCTCGAAGGAACGGCGTGCATGGAAGTCGGTGGAACTGCCCGGGATGTCGGCCCCGGGGACGCCATCCTCATTCCCGCGGGAGCTCCGCATCAGATCACCGCCAAGGACCACCTGCGCTTCCTCTGCTGCTGCGCCCCGCCCTACGACCACGACGACGTCTATTTCGACTGACCTTGCGACAAGGTCTCGCACGTCGCCCGCCTTCGAAAGAAAACATGCAAACTATTAGCACAACGTATCCTTGCCCCCACTCCGCTTCTGGGAGAAAACCATCTCATGGTGCAGCGCATTGACCATCTCGGCATTGCGGTGCGTTCTCTGGAGGACTCGATCCCCTACTACGAGAAGGCCCTGGGCCTCAAGTGCGAGCAGATCGAGGAAGTGGCCAGCCAAAAAGTGCGCACCGCCTTTTTCCACGTCGGCGAAACCCACCTCGAGCTCCTCGAACCCACCTCGCCCGACAGCCCGATCGCCAAATTCCTCGAGAAAAATCCCCACGGCGGCATCCACCATGTCGCTTTCGCCACCGACGACATTGGAGCCCAGCTCGCGCAGGCCAAAAACGCCGGTTGCCAGCTTATCCACGAAAAACCCTTCGAAGGTGCGGCCAACAAACTCGTCGCCTTCCTTCACCCCAAATCGACCCAAGGCGTGCTCACCGAATTCTGCGCACCGCTGGAAACGCAGCCCTGAACGAACCGCATGCCCATCGAAGAAAAACTCCTCCATCAACTCGACGATCGGCGCGCCAACGCCCTCGTCAGCGGCGTCCCGGCCAAAGTCGAAGAGCGTCACAACAAAGGCCTCCTCACCGCCCGCGAACGCGTCCACGCCCTCTTCCAACCGGGGTCGTTCCAGGAATTCGGCATGTTCGCCGAGCACCAGTGCACCAACTTCGGCATGGCGGACAAAAAACTTCCCGCCGACGGCGTGGTCACCGGCGTCGGGCTGATGGAAGGCCGCGCCGTTGCTGCCTTCAGTCAGGACTTCCTCGTGGCGGGCGGCTCTCTCGGACGCGTCCACGCGCAGAAAATCTGCGACCTCATGGACTACGCGCAGCGCGCCGGCGTCCCTATCATCGCCTTCAACGACTCCGGCGGTGCCCGCATCCAGGAAGGCGTCCTTTCCCTCGCGGGCTACGGACAGGTTTTCTTCCGCAATGTTCTCCTCTCCGGCGTCGTCCCGCAGATCGCCGTCATCGCCGGGCCCTGCGCCGGAGGCGCGGCCTATTCGCCGGCGCTCATGGACTTTCTCATCATGACCAAGACCGGTGCCAACATGTTCATCTGCGGGCCGGAAGTGATCAAAGCGGCCACCGGCCAGGTCACCACCATGGAGGAAATCGGGAGCGCCGCCGCCCATGCCACCGTCAGCGGCAATGTCCACTTCGTGGCCAACGACGACGAGCACGCCATCGAAATCGTGCGCAAGCTCCTCTCCTTCCTCCCCTCCAACAACCTTGTCGACCCGCCGCACCAGCCGACACCGGAACTCGACCTCTCCGACGTCCCCGCGTTCGACGAAATCATCCCCGCCGACCCGAAGAAACCCTTCGACGTGCACAAGGTGATCGCGGCCCTCGTCGACGACGAGGACTTCCTCGAGGTCCACATGGAATGGGCCAAGAGCATCGTCGTCGGCTTCGCCCGTATCCAAGGCATCGTCACCGGCATCGTGGCCAACCAACCGATGGTCCGCTCCGGCACGCTCGACATCGACAGCTCCGACAAAGCCGCACGCTTTATCCGCTTCTGCAACCTCTACAACATCCCCATCGTGACCCTCGTCGACGTGCCCGGCTTCATGCCCGGCGTGGCGCAGGAACGCGGGGGTATCATCCGGCACGGCGCGAAAATGCTCTTCGCCTACGCCGCCGCCACCGTGCCGAAGATCACCGTCATCATGCGCAAAGCCTACGGCGGCGCCTACCTCGCCATGTGCAGCCGCGACCTCGGGGCCGACATGGTCTTCGCTTGGCCGACTGCCGAAATCGCCGTGATGGGTGCCGAGGGTGCGGTGAAGATCGTCTTCCGCCGCGAAATCAAAGAGGCCAAAGACCCGAAAAAAGCCGAGGCCGATCTGGTCAAACAATACCGCGAGGAATTCGCCTCGCCCTACCAGGCCGCGGCCAATGCGCAGATCACCGATGTCATCCCGCCCGCACACACCCGCGCCGCCGTGGCCATGGCCCTGCGCAACACGCTCTCCAAACGGGAAACGCGGCCGCCCAAGAAACACGGCAATATCCCCATGTGATTTATGAAGAAACTCCGCGTCACCGTTGACGGCAAAGCCTATGACGTGCTCGTCGAGATTCTCGACGACGGCGGCGACCCCGCTCCGGCCCGCCCGGCCGCGCACCCCGCGCACGTCGAATCCGCCCACGTCTCCGCCCCGCCCGCCGCCGCGAGCCGCCCCGCCGGCGCGGCCGCTGCGCCCGGCGATGTCCCCAGTCCGCTGGCCGGCAAAGTGGTCTCCATCGACGTGCAGCCCGGACAAAAGGTCGAAGCCGGCGCCCAACTCCTCACCCTCGAGGCCATGAAAATGAACACCTACGTCTTCGCCCCCGGCGCCGGCACGGTGAAAGAAATCCTCGTCGCTCCCGGGGACGCCGTGGAAGAGGGTCAGGCGCTGGTCAAAATGTCGTGAACATGATCACCGTTCCCGCGCTCCTCGCCGTCTCGCTGCCGGAACACCCCACGTTCGCCGACAACCTGCAGTTCCAGCTCACCGGCCTGCTCGTCGTCCTCGTCACCCTCGGCACCCTCGCCATCCTTGTCTCTCTCATCGGGCGCCTGTTCATCGCCTTGCGCCCCGCAGCGGCACCGGCTGCCGCAACGCCCCCCGCCGCGCCTCCTGCCCCGACCTCCGCGGGAGACATCCCCGGTCCGGTCTATGCCGCCATCGCCGCGGCCGTCGCTTCGGCCCTCGGCGACGAACGCTTCGCTATCCGCGGGGTGCAGACCGTCGATCCGCGCAGCAACATGTCATGGGGCGCCGAAGGACGCCGCGCCATCTACGCCTCACGCAAACTGCGCTGATCCGCCATGCTCCTCGATATCATCCATGACTTCGGCGCGTTCTTCCAACTGACCGCCTTCTCCTCCGTCACCTGGCAGATGGTCGTCATGTGGGGCGTCTGCGCCGCGCTTTTCTACCTCGGGATCCACAAGAAATTCGAACCCCTCCTCCTCGTACCCATCGCCTTCGGCGCGCTGCTGGCCAACCTGCCCACCGAGGGCATGATCACCACCCGCGTGCTGGCCGACGGCTTGAAAGAAACCGGCGTGCTCAGCGTTTACGGCACCGCGCTCGACACCGGCGCCTTCCGTATCGACCACATCAGCGGCGGCCTCTTCGACTTCATTTCCCAAGGCATCAAACTCGAAATCTTCCCGCCCCTCATCTTTCTCGGCGTGGGGGCCCTCACCGATTTCGGACCGCTCATCGCCAATCCGCGGACCCTTCTGCTCGGTGCCGCCGCGCAGATCGGTGTGCTGGCCACCTTCCTCGGGGCCAACCTTGCCGGCTTCACCTCCCAGCAATCGGCCTCCATCGGCATCATCGGCGGCGCCGACGGACCCACCGCCATCTTCCTCTCGTCCAAACTCGCCCCCGAAATCCTCGGCGCCGTGGCCGTGGCTGCCTACACCTACATGGCGCTCGTGCCCCTCATCCAACCGCCCATCATGCGCGCCCTCACCACCGAGAAGGAACGCAGGATCCGCATGCGCTCCCTGCGCGAAGTGTCCCGCACCGAAAAGCTCGTCTTCGCTCTCTTGGTGACCGTGACCACCATCCTCCTGGTGCCCGCCGCCGCCCCCCTCATCGGCATGCTCATGCTCGGCAACTTCCTGCGCGAATGCGGCGTGACCGAGCGCCTGGTCAAAGCCTCGCAAAACGAAATCATCAACGTCGTCACCATCTTCCTCGGCACCAGCGTGGGCATCACCATGGCCGGTGAAACTTTCCTCCGCTCCCAAACCCTCCTCATCATCGGCCTCGGTATCATCGCCTTCGGCCTCGGCACCGCCGGTGGAGTCCTCGCCGCCAAAATGCTGAACCTCTTCGCCCGCAGGAACCCCATCAACCCGCTCATCGGTTCCGCCGGCGTCAGCGCCGTGCCCATGGCCGCCCGCGTCTCGCAGATCGAGGGACAGAAAGCCGACCCGGCCAACTTCCTCCTCATGCACGCCATGGGCCCCAACGTCGCGGGCGTCATCGGCACCGCCGTCATCGCCGGCTACTACATCGCCACCCTGACCCGGTAAATGGCCCCCGCCCTCCGCACCCGCCAATGGCGCGGCTGGACCCTGCACGATGCCGATACCCTCGGCTCGACCAACGACCACGCGCGCCAGCTTCCGCCCTGGCACGCCGTCCGCGCCCTGCGCCAGACGGCGGCGCGCGGACGTCACGGACGGCGCTGGGATTCCGGCCAAGGCGGACTCTGGACATCCGTCGTCCTCCCGCTCGAACCGCCGGACCGTGGTTGGTCCGCCTTTCCCCTCGCTGCCGGGCTCGCCGTCGCTTCAACACTCCGCGGGCTAGGACTCCCCAAGGCGCGGCTGCGCTGGCCGAACGACGTCCTCATCGGACCGAAAAAAATTTGCGGCATCCTCATGGAAAAATTCGCGCCCGACCGCGTCGTTGTCGGACTCGGGCTCAACGTGAACAACGACCCGGCTGCCTCGGATCCGGACTTGGCCGCCATCGCCACGTCCCTCGCGGTGGAACTTCCCATTGCTCCTCCCGTCGAGGAAATCTACCAAAACCTCCTCGTCGCCCTCCGCGTCCTGCACGGACGCGTGGCCGAGGACGGATTCGCCGTGCTGGCCGATGACATCAATCGCCATTGGGGCGGCACCCGCGAAGTCGAATTGCACCTCCCCGACGAGGTCATCCGCGGCCCCTTCCTCGGCATCGACACCCGCGGCAACCTCCTCGTGGAAATCGAAGGCCACCCCGTCAGCCACTCCGCCCCGCACGTGCAACTCATGCGGGAAATCTGAATTCATCTGGTGGCGTCCGCCGGGTGCCCAAATACCTAGCCGATCCGCTGCCCGCGCCGGCCACGATCCAGTAGCGCGTGTTGGCGGCAAGGCTGAGCCCCGAGCTGGTGTAAGTGATGTTGGAGACGACGGGGCCAGTGCTGAAAGACGACTGACCGCTCAGCGTCTCCAGCACACCACCAGGTGCGGACGCGGGAGAGCCGATCCCCGAGTCGGCGTAAATCGCGACGAAAACGTTAGTGCTGGTGCCACCCACTCGAACAACCACGTCATCGAGCGTCCAAGAGCCCGCCGAGGTTTCGAAACTCTGCGCAATCCACCGGGTGTTTTCCAGGGAAGTGGAGTCGCCACCGACATTGCCGATATTATCCAGCACCAACTCGGATTTGCCGGCATTGGCCAGCGCCGCCATGAAAAGGAGCAAGAGACTTAATTTCCTCATGCGATAAGGCTGGTCAAATTCCCGGGAAGGACAAGTTTGCAGAATCCCCCTGCGGACCTTCTTGTCTTCCCTTCTCCCCCCGTTCAATCTGGACACCTGCTCGGAACCGTATCTTCCGGGTTCCCATTTCATGAAAATCTACTTCAACGGAAAACTGGTCCCCAAAGAAGAAGCCGCCGTCTCGGTCTTCGACCACGGTCTGCTCTACGGCGACGGCGTTTTCGAGGGCATCCGGTTCTACGCCGGCCGCGTTTTCCGCCTCGACGACCATATCGACCGCCTCTACCGCTCGGCCCGCGCCATCGCGTTGGAGATTCCCCTGACGCACGCCGAAATGTCGCTCGCCGTCCTCGAAACCATCCGCGCCAACGGCCTGCAGGACGGTTACGTGCGCCTCGTCGTGACCCGCGGGGAAGGATCGCTCGGCCTCTCCATCAAAAGCTGCCCGCGCCCGACCATTTTCATCATCGCCTCGACCATCACCCTCTATCCCGCCGAGATGTATGAGAACGGCCTCCGTCTCGTGACCTGCGCCACCCGGCGCATTGCCCACGGCGCTCTCAGCCCGATGGTCAAGTCGCTCAACTACCTCAACAACATCATGGCCAAGATCGAAGCCGAGCGCGCCGGCGCCGGCGAGGGGCTCATGCTCAACGAGCAGGGCTACGTGGCCGAGTGCACCGGCGACAACGTCTTCGTCGTCCGCGACGGCCGCATCGCCACCCCGCCCATCGCGGCCGGCGCCCTGGCCGGCGTGACCCGCGCGGTGGTCTTCGAGTTGTCCCGCGACCTCGGCCTCGACATGCGCGAGGAAAACCTCACGCGCTACGACATCTACACGGCCGACGAATGCTTCCTCACCGGCACGGCCGCGGAAATCATCCCCGCCGTCGAGCTGGACTCGCGTCCCGTGCACGACGGCAAACCCGGTCCCGTCACCCGCCGCCTCACGGAAATGTTCCGCGAGTTGACGCGGACCACCGGCACGCCGATCGGTTAAGTAGATGAAGTGCGACGTCTGCCAGAAAAGCGAGGCCACCGTCTACCTCACGCAAATCGTCGAGGGGAAGATGCAGAAGGTGAACCTCTGCGAGAATTGCGCCAAGGAGAAGGGCGTGAGCGACCCGACCGGTTTCGCCATGGCCGACCTCCTGCTCGGCCTCGGCGCGACGCAGCAGATCGAGCACGGCGGACAGCCCGCGCAGAAGTGTCCCGTTTGCGGGTTCACCCAAATCGATTTCAAAAAAACCGGACGTCTCGGCTGCAGCGCGTGTTATGACACCTTTGCCGACGGGCTGGCCAACCTGCTCAAGGGCATGCACAAGGGCCTCAAGCACACCGGCAAAATGCCGGCCCGGCTCTCGCGCCGTTTCGCCATGGCCGACCGCGTCAAATCCCTCGAGAAGGACCTGAAAAAGGCGGTCAAGGACGAGAAATACGAGGACGCCGCGCGCCTGCGCGACGAAATCCAGAAGCTCGAACACGAATTGCAGGCATGACTTTCGACGACATCGTGGCCCACCCCGGCCAGTGGCTCCGTGGCGACGGCCCCCACGACAAGATCGTCGTCAGCAGCCGCATCCGCTTCGCCCGCAATCTCAAGGACCGTCCCTTCCCCGGCTGGGCCAAAAAAGCCGAGCGCCTCAAAATCCTCGGCGAGATCCAAAGCCACGTCGGCGCCATCCCCGCCATGGAAAACGGCTACACCGCCCCGCTGCAGGAACTCAACGCCCTGCAAAAACAGATCCTCGTCGAGCGCCATCTTGTCAGCCGTGAGCACGCCTCGAAGAGCGCGGGCAGTGCCGTGGTCATCAGCCACGACCAGCAACTCAGCATCATGATCAACGAGGAGGACCACCTGCGTATGCAGTCCCTCCTCCCCGGCCTCCAGCTCCGCGAGGCCTACAAGATCAACAACGAGGCCGACCTCTTCCTCGAAGACCGCCTGCCCTACGCTTTCCACGCGGACCTCGGCTACCTCACGGCCTGCCCGACCAATGTCGGCACCGGCCTGCGCGCCTCAGCCATGGTCCACCTGCCCGGCCTCGTCCTCGCCGAGCAGATCAACCAGATCGTCAATTCGGTCGGCAAAATCGGCCTTGCTGTCCGCGGCCTCTACGGCGAAGGCACCGAGGCGCTCGGCAACCTCTTCCAAGTCTCCAACCAGACCACGCTGGGCGAAACCGAGGAGGAAATCATCGACCGCCTGGTCAAGGTCATCGAACAAGTCATCGAGCACGAGCAAAACGCCCGCCAGATGCTCCTCGAGCGCCGGGCCAACATGCTCCTCGACCAAATCGGCCGCGCCTACGGCATCCTCGGCCACGCCCGCGCCATCGCCTCGAAGGAAGCCCTCAACCTCCTCTCCGTCATGAAACTCGGGGCCGACCTCGGACTTTTCCCCGAATCCGCCCAGCTGGCCGTGGACGAACTCTTCATGACGACGCAACCGGCTCACCTGCAGCTGGCCGAGAAAAAAGAGAAGCTCAGCCCGGAGGAGCGCGACACCTTGCGCGCCGATCTGGTCCGTGCGAAGGTAAAGCAGATTCCCGAACCCGATATCGCCAAGGTCACCCCGACCAAAAACGGTAACGGCAAAAAGAAGGACAAATGAACAATTTCACGCCACGCGCCCAGCAGGTTCTCGCCCTTGCCCGCAAGGAAGCGGACCGGTTCAACCACAACTATGTGGGCACCGAGCATCTTCTGCTCGGCCTGATCAAACTCGGCCAAGGCGTGGCCATCAACGTCCTGGCCAAGATGGGCCTCGATCTCGAGACGGTCCGCATGGAAGTCGAAAAGCAAGTCGGCTCCGGACCCGAGACCAAAATGGTCGGCAACATTCCTTACACCCCGCGCGTGAAAAAAGTCCTCGCCCTCGCCGGCAAGGAAGCCAAAGCCCTCGGACATTCCTACGTCGGCACCGAGCACATCCTCCTCGGACTCCTTCGCGAAGGCGACGGCGTGGCGGCCAAAGTCCTCAAGAATCTCGATGTCGACATCGAGCGCACCCGCAACGAGATCCTACGCGAACTCAACCCGAACTTCACGCCCGAGGACGAGGATATGGAGGCCGCCGAAGTCGGGGGCGGAGGCGGCGGCGCGGGCGGCAAGCAGGTCAAGACGCCTGCCCTGCGCGCCTTCGGACGTGATCTCACCGAGTTGGCCAAGAAGGGCAACATGGACCCCGTCATCGGCCGCACCAGCGAAATCGAGCGCGTCATCCAGATCCTCTGCCGCCGCACCAAAAACAATCCCGTCCTCATCGGCGAAGCCGGCGTGGGCAAAACCGCCATCGCCGAGGGCCTGGCGCAGGAAATCGTGGCCGGCAACGTGCCGGAACTTCTCCGCGACAAACGCGTCATCACCCTCGACCTCGCCCTCATGGTCGCCGGCACCAAATACCGCGGACAATTCGAGGAGCGCATCAAGGCGGTGATGGACGAAATCCGCAAGAGCAAGAACATCATCCTTTTCATCGACGAGCTGCACACCATCGTCGGCGCCGGCTCGGCCGAAGGCGCGATGGACGCCTCGAACATCATCAAACCCGCCCTCTCCCGCGGCGAACTGCAGTGCGTCGGCGCCACCACGCTTAACGAATACCGCAAATACATCGAGAAGGACGCCGCCCTCGAGCGCCGTTTCCAGACGGTCAAAGTCGACGCCCCGAGCGTAGAGGACACCATTCTCATCCTCAAAGGTATCCGCCCGAAATACGAGGCGCACCACAAAGCCAAACTGACCGACGAGGCCCTCGAGTCCGCCGCCAAACTTTCCGACCGCTACCTCACAGGACGTTTCCTGCCGGACAAAGCCATCGACGTGATGGACGAAGCCGGCGCCCGCGCGCGCATCCAGAACATGACGCGCCCACCCGACGTGAAAACCCTCGAGGTCGAAATCGAGGAAATCCGCGGACAAAAAGAAGCCGCCATCAAGGCGCAGGACTTCGAAAAAGCCGCCGCCCTCCGCGACAGTGAAAAGCAGGCCCGCGAGAAGCTGGAGAAAATCATGTCCGACTGGCGCACCCAGCGCGATGAGAAGGAAGTGGTGGTCAGCGAGGACGACATCCTGCATGTCATTTCCAAATGGACCGGCATCCCGCTGGCCCGCATGGACCAGAATGAGACGCGCAAGCTTCTCGCCATGGAAGGCGAACTCAAGAAGTCGGTCATCGGCCAAGACGAAGCTGTCGTGGCCATCAGCAAGGCCCTCCGCCGCTCGCGCGCCGACTTGAAAGACCCGCGCCGCCCGATCGGCTCGTTCATTTTCCTCGGACCGACCGGCGTCGGTAAGACCTTCCTCGCCCGCACGCTGGCCGAGTTCATGTTCGGCGATGCCGACTCGCTCATCCAGATCGACATGTCGGAATACATGGAGAAGTTCACCGCCTCGCGCCTCATCGGCTCGCCCCCGGGCTATGTCGGACACGAGGAAGGCGGACAACTCAGCGAGGCCGTGCGCCGCCGCCCGTATTCCGTGGTCCTTTTCGACGAAGTGGAAAAAGCCCACCCCGACGTGATGCACCTACTCCTGCAGATCCTCGAGGAAGGCAAACTGACCGATTCGCTCGGCCGCAAGATCGATTTCCGCAACACGGTCATCATCATGACCTCCAACGTCGGCGCCGAACTGCTCAAGAAGCAGACGTCGATGGGCTTCGGCGCGGCCAAGCTCGACGAGAGCCACGAAGGCATGCGCGACAAGGTGATGGAAGAGACCAAGCGCGTCTTCAAACCCGAGTTCCTCAACCGTCTCGACGACATCATCGTCTTCCACAGCCTGCAGAAGAGCGACCTCGAGCACATCGTCAACCTCGAGGTGAAGAAAGTTGTCGATCGCCTCAAAGCCAAGG
>Ga0129345_1000794_pt1 | contig 11783 bp, 9 predicted proteins | sample CPBDNA_FD_94425 | JGI IMG/M metagenome (GOLD analysis project Ga0129345, IMG submission 94425) | Freshwater to marine salinity gradient microbial communities from Chesapeake Bay, USA - CPBay_Sum_20_0.8_DNA | ecosystem: Environmental > Aquatic > Marine > Coastal | place: USA: Chesapeake Bay...
CAGCTCGACTCTTTGGGACGCCTGCCAGCGGTTGACGGATCGCAGCTCACAGGGCTCAGCGGAGGGGGCGGAGGAGGGGCTGAGAGCTCTGTTCCTCTCTCCACTGTGACCAACGTTCCGGGGACGGGAGACTATACGATCAGCGGAACGAGCGCCTCAAACTCGGTCTATTTTGTGGACACGGCGAGCGCGACGGGCAACCTCTCGATCTATCTCCCGCTCGCGAGCGATTTTAGCGCGGGCGAGTATCTCCTGATCGCGCGCACGACGGGATCGGTGACACTCAATATCAGGGTGAGCTCTGGATCTAGCGATACTGTGCGGGGGAGCTCATCATTCAGCGCGACCCCGGGACAGAGCTGGCTCTTGATGAGCGACGGATCCTCGAAGTGGATTACGCTAGAAATGGGCTATGTATGAGCAAGATTAAGCAGATCGATGGGCTGGGAAGCGCAGCAGCCCTAGACGCGGGGACGGGCGCAAATGAGCTGGTCCAGCTCGACGGATCCGGGCGGATCCCTGCGGTCGATGGATCGCAGCTCACGGGCGTTAGCGGGGGCGGGACAACGACCGCAGCTCTCCTCCCGATCGTGAACGTGACCTCGACAAATTACAACGTGGCGAGCTCGACCGCGAACGGGACCGTTTTCTATTTGGACACCTACGGATCGGGGCAGTTGATCACCTATCTCCCAGCGGCGAGCGCGGTGAGCGCGGGAACGTCGTTTACTTTCGCGAGGAACGACGGGGGGAACTATGGGTACGTTATGCGCGCGGGCTACCCGGGCGGAACAGATACCCTTCAGGGATTTAATACCGGCTATCAGCTCTATTCAAACGCTTCGATCACCCTGATCAGTGATGGATCTTCAAATTGGATTTACGGGGGCTTAGGTACACAATGATCAAGCTCAAGCAGATCTCAGACGCGGGGAGCGCGGCAGCTCTGGACGCGGGAACGAGCGCGGGGGATCTGGTCCAGCTCGACTCTCAAGGGCGCCTGCCTGCGGTCGATGGATCTTTGATCACCGGGCTCAGCGGAGGGGGATCCGGGGGGACATCGATCCGCCCGGTCGTGAGCGCCGACATCACCACCGCGGCTTATCAGATCGGGGCGAGCTTAGACTGCGGATCTGTGATCGTGGTTAATAATTCGTCCTCTGTGACTCGGGATGTTTACCTACCAGCGGCGAACAGCTACAGCGCCGGGTTTTATCTGTTCGTCGCGCGGGACGGGGGCACAGCGTACCCGGCGACTCTGAAGCCCTACCCGAGCTCATCGGACACGATCAACCGATCGGTCGCGAGCGTCACCCTCGGCGCATATGACTGTCAAAAATTAGTCACCGATGGATCTTCGACGTGGATCCTGATCTCACAAGGGAGATTCTGATGATTGATCGATTTTGGGCGCACCTTACCCCAGCGCAGGCGGCCTCAGGGGCTGCGGTTTTGTTCTCATTTGGCCTCGGGTATCTCTGCGCCCCGGGCCCGGCGCCTCGCTCAGAAATCTGCGCCCCGGAGCTCGCCGCTCTGGAGACCTGTCGGGAGCAACAGACCACCGAGCGCGGGCGCTGTATCGGCAAGATCACCGAGGCTCAGGGCGCCTGCGTAGAGCGAGAGCGGGAGGCCTGCGAGCGTCGAGGGGCAACCCTCAGAGCGGTACAAGGATCGCTTGATTGCGCGATCTGTGACGCGGAGAGGAGAGCGCGCGGTGGTGAGTAAGCTCTTACTCAGTCTCTCGCTCACTGTCCCCCCGATCGGGGCGCCTGTTCAGCTAGAGATCGGGCGCTTAGAGCTGGAGCTAGATTTTCTCCGCGAGGGGGCCCGGGCACCGGCTGAGGGGTTCCTCGTTCCACGCGGAACAATGGGCCGCCTGATCGCGGAGGCACAAGAGGCGGAGCGCGATTGCGCGGAGCGAGTGAGCGCGATCCGGGAGACGATCGATCATGAGATCCTTCAGCTCGCGGAGGCGCAGGAGCAGCAGCTCTCAGGCTATGTCCAGAGGATCGATTCCCTTGAGACGCTAAGCGCAGCGCAGGCAGAGGAGGCCCGGGTGCTCGCTCGGGATCTGGGGCGCTGGCAGATCGGATCCTATATCATAGGCGGGGCGCTAGGCTCTGCTCTGGTTTGGGCGCTGGCGCGCTGAGGAGGAGAGCATGAGCAGTAAACACGACAAGCGCAGAGAGCGCCGCGCGGAGCTCCTCGCAGAGCTTGATCGAGATCTTCCCCCTGCTCCGGCGTGGGCGCCAGAGGAGGCGGGGGCGCGGGCGCTCGCTTGGGCGCTTGAACAGTGGGCCTCTGAGGTGCGCGAGCCCCGGGGACGGGTCGAGGACGGGCCGATCTTGGGCTATGTCCACCGATCCGGCTGGTCATGGGTGAAGGATTACCAGAACAAGAAGCGGGCATGGTGCGGGCACTTCGCCGCGAGCGCATGGGCTGAGGCCGGGGTCAAGCTCGCGCCGAGGTCGAAAAAGATGGTCTCGACTTATCGGCTCTCGCGCTGGGCCGGGCGCTCTGTTCCTCTCGATCAGATCCGCCCCGGAGATCTGATCGTGGTCGGTGCTCACAAGAGCTGGGGGGACCATATCACGATCGCGATCGAGCCCCTCGGGGGTGGAGCGTGGGCGACAGTTGAAGGGAACGCTTGGGGAGAGGGCCCGAGCGGGGATCGATATGAGGGGGTGATCCGCCGCACTCGATCCCGGGGAGAGATCCGTTTTGCGTATCGCCCCCTCGCGGGTGATCTGGAGGGCTGAGAATGTTAGATCCTGTGGTTCTTGATGAGATGGTGAAGGCTTCGAAGACTGGAGCGAAAGCACTCGATTTCAATCCTCAGGATCTTGATCTTCAGGGTGCGGGGGTCGCGGCCTATCAGTCGGACGCGCACGGGGGCAGCTATACGGGGCTGAGCTACTCCTCGCTCTCGGCGCTTGCGCGTATGCCCCTAATCTCTGCGATCATCCAGACGCGCATTAACCAGATCGCTGAGTTTGGGCGCCCCGCGCCGGATCGACACTCGGCGGGGTTTGTGATCCGGGTTAAAGACCAGCGAGACGCCCCGAGCGATGAGCAGCAGGAGAAGATCGCGGCGATCCAGAGATGGATCATGAGCTGCGGGGATCCTCGGGTCGTGGGTACAACGACATTTGAGCAGTTCCTTAGGATGCTCACCCGGGACTCCCTAACCTATGATCAAGGGTGTTTTGAGGTGATCTATGCGAAGGGGCGCCCGGCTGCTTTCAAGGCCGTTGACGCCTCCTCTATCCGGCTCGCGGCGCCTAGTTCGGAGGAGCTCAAGGCAGGGCGCCGGGATCCCTCTCGCGCGGCTTATGTGCAGGTTATCGACAACAAGATCCGCGCGGAGTTCAACCGGCAGGAGATGGGATGGGGGATCAGGCGCCCGCGCTCCTCGCTCCGGGGGCGCGGTTATGGGTTCCCCGAGTTGGAGGAGCTCTACCCCACGATCGTGGATCTGGCTCATGCAAAAGCGTACAATTCCGCGAACTTCACTCACGGGCTGCACCTGAGCGGGATCCTAGCGGTTAAAAGCAAGATGAGCCCGGCGCTCTTCCGCGCGTTCAGGCGCGAGTTTTATTCGATGCTCCAAGGACCAAACGGGGCGAAGAAAACGCCGATCATCCAGCTAGATCCCGAAAACAAAGAGGAGATCAGCTCTGTCTCGCTGTCCAATTCCAACCGAGACATGGAGTTTTCAAACTGGCTCAATTTCCTGATCAAGGAGGCCGCGAGCATCTACCAAATGGACCCGGCTGAGCTTGGATTCGTGTATGGCAACGAGGGCCAGAGCGGAGGGCTTAATCAAGCGGGCCCGGGGCAGCGGATCCAAGCGAGCAAAGAGCGCGGGCTGAGGCCCCTGCTCCGGGCGATCGAGAGCTGGATCAACCGCTGGATCGTCGCCCCGCTAGATGATGAGCTTGAGCTTGTTTTTGTGGGCCTCGACGCGGAGACCGAGGCGCAGCGGATCGAGGCTCTAAATAAAAAGGTCCGGGCGTTTATGACGGTGAACGAGGCCCGGGCGGAGATGGATCTTGAGCCGATCGATAATCCGGCGGCTGATATGCTCCTAGATCCCTCTTACATGATGCAGGCTGCTCAGGGTGGTGAGGGAGGCGAAGAGGAGATGCCGGGGGGCGATATTGAGCAAGAGGCCCCCGATATTGATCAGGAGTTTTAAACGATGTTCTCAGGGCTTCTTTCTAGTTGGCAAAAAGGGCAGGGGCACAAATACAAGCGCCGGATCCCGTACCTCGACAAGAGGGGCCGGAAGAGGTACCGCTATTTCTACGCGGATCAACACCTCCACGGAACAGGCACGGGCAGCCTTCAAGAGATGGTCACGGGAGCGAAATTCTCCCTCAGACACAATGACCAGCCCGGGCATTTTGAGATCTTAGCGGTAGAGGGAGGCGCCCGGCTCAGGCTCAGGCACGATGAGAGCGGGGCTGAGATCACCCTTTCAAAGAAGGAATTTTCTCGCCTCTTGAAGTTGGAGCACGGGGAGAAGATCGAGGAGCAAAAAGAGCGATTTCGCGCGCGTCTCCGCGAAGAGCGCAAACTAGGATCGATCTCTGTCAAACGCACCGAAAAGAGAGCCGCTCTGCTCGGGATCGATGTCCCCCGGTGGGAGAGCGAGGCCCGGGAGGGTGTGATCCGAGAGATCCGCTACGGCGCCGCGCTCCCTTATCGCCTCGCTCTGAAAAATGAGCGGGGGCACGTTGTGAGGAAATGGATCAAGGCCGCGACAGCGGAGGCCCTGATCCTCTCCGGCGCGGAGAGTTGGGGAACGCCTGAGCGCGCGCCGCAGGAGAAGCGGTCAAGGGGGACAATCGACGGACCAAGCGGGCCGCGCCCAGATCTTGAGCTCCTCGCGAGGCACTGGGCTCAGGGGCACCAGTACGCCTACGATCTCCCGGCTCAAGCTCTGGAGAGCAGGGCGATCGAGAGAGATCAATTATATAGACTCTGGGTTAGGGAAAAGGGGCGGGGCGCTTGGCGCAGAGGAGACTCAGCTCTTTCTACAGGTCATCAGATACAAGATCAATTTCCCGGACATGAGCTTTTAAAACTCGATGAGAGGCTATCTTCCCGCGCCCCCGTCCGTGCAGTTGGAGAGGGGTTTATTGATGAGCGCACCCTGCTAGAGCAGCTCATAGCACAAGCGGATCAGATGGGCCTTGAGCTATGCGTCGCGCCGCACCATTTGAACACCCTCTCTGAGAGCGGGGCGACTAAAGAGGAGATCAGCCTCAGCGCAGAGCGCCCGCCGATGATCGAGGGTTTTGATCTGAGTAAGCTCGCCACTGTCACAACAGAGAGGACGTTTACAGGAAGGCTAGGGGATCGGGTCAGATATACAGAAGAGCGATTAGATCCAGACCGGAGCAAGAGGGATCCCTTCTTAGAAGATACGGGCTTTTATGAGCGGGTTTTAAGGGGAGGAGGAGACACCGCGATCAGGTTGATCCGAAAGCTGCAAAGCGGTCAGGAGTCGGCGGATTCTATGATCTCGGACGTGGGAGGGATCAGCAGGGAAAAGATCCGGCAAAATTACGCCCGGTTAGTGGTGGGGTTTTCTGACTGGTGGGCCTCTTTACGGGACAGTGAGAGAGAGAGGTTCTGGTCTGAGTACCTCCTCCCAGAGTCTCAGCCCTCAATGGTGAGGATCCGGCATCCGCTTCATGAGCAGAGCGCCTTCTCAATCCCCGCAGGTATGGGGAAATTTAAAGAGAAGGGCTGGGATTTCCATGAGTACCAAAGAAAGGCGATCAATTTCGCGCTCCAGAGAGAGCGGGTGCTCTGGGGAATGGAGATGGGTTTAGGGAAAACCCTATGCGCGATCGGTCTTTTTGAGGCCCTCAGAGAGCAAGGAGCGCCTGAGAAGAGGATGGTTGTTTCTGCCCCCCTCTCCGCTCAAGGGAGCTGGGAACGGGAGCTGAGAGAGAACACTGATCTCAGGTTTGAGGTGATCAGCGGTAAAACAAAAAAGAAGCGCCGAGAGGCTTATGCAAGGCTCAAGAGGGGAGAGATTGACGTTCTAATCACAAGCCCGCAGAGCTTGGGCACTAAAAAAGATTTTCAAGAGCTCTCAGAGGTGATTGATCAAGAGACGCTCTTGATCGCTGATGAGGTCCATTTTTTCAAATCAGGGCCTAGAGAACACAAGCACTACTATACGGGGTATTACGACGAAAAGGCCAAAGAGCCGGGAGGTTCAGATCAAGGGATCGGCTTTGCCCGGCTCAGTGAGCAGGCGGGCCGGGTCGTGGGAATGACAGGAACCCCTAAACCAAACAGGATCACAGACTTCTTTTCTGTAGTGACATCGATCGATCCTCAAAGTTTCCCCCGGACAGATGAGGGAACAAGGGACGCCTCTCTTGAGAATTTTGAAAATGATTACTGTGTACTATCTGAGAGCATGGAGAACGTCGGGCGCGGAGCGCGGGGCGCCTCTCATCGCGAAGATGGGCGGATCTCCCTCGCGTTTAGACCTGATCGCCTTGAGGCTCTACATGAGCACCTAGCGGGCTCAATGTTCGTAAGATCAGTCTCAGACCCCGATGCACGGATCCCCCTCCCAGACCGGATCGATCTTACTCCAAGGATAGAACTAGATGACCTCCAACAGGGGATCGTTGAGCGTTTGCCTGAAATGACACAGATCAAAGCTGAGGGAGAGTCGGCGATCCGAGATATTGAGCTCAAGAGAAGGGGGAACAGAGAGGCGATCGAGTTGTACGAGAGAGTTTTAAGGGGAGAATATGGGGAAAATGATCAAGACAAAAAACTTAACCAGTACGCGATTCAGGGGGCTTCTACAGTAGAGGAGACGATACAGATCCGGTTAGATCAACTCATGGTACACCCGGGGATTTTTTCCGAGGCTTTTGATCAAGATTATCCTGATTATGTGTCCCCTAAAATGGAGCTAATTTGCGACGCGGCCCGGGACCATATGACAGAAAACCCTGAGCTTAATGTTCTTCTCTTCTGCGAGAGCGTGAACGGCCTCAGGCGCACAAGAGATCAAATGATCGCCCGGGGCGTCCCCCCAGAGCAGATCGCAATCTATGACGGGAGCACAAGCCCAAAGAAGCGCCGGGAGATAGAAGAGCGTTTTAACAGTGGAGAGCTCAAGGTTCTTCTCGGGAACCCTCAAGCCCTCGCGACTGGCGCAAATCTTCAAAGCCGGTGCAATTTCGTGGCGCACCTCAACACCCCTTGGGCGCCGGATCGGCTGGTCCAGTCTACAGGGCGCGTTTATCGCCAAGGGCAGCGGCACACGACAACGATCCTCAGACCCGTGGGCTCAGAGTTCGACGCTCTAAAAAATAAGGTTATCGCGCGAAAGATCGCAGCAAGCTCTCAGGCTCTTGGGGTGAGCATGAGAGCTGAGGCTGATCTTGTTGAGCGGGCGCAGAGCGCAGATATGCAGGCTCTTGATATGTCCGTTTTTCAAATGATCGGGATCAATCAAGAAAAACTCGCTGCCAACCTAAACCCAGAGCAGATCCAAGAGCAGAGGGAGAAAGATCGGGAGCAGGCAGAGAAAGAGCTTGAGGGGCTGAAAGAGGCTGATTTTGATCCTAAACAATACCGCGCAGAGATCGGGGGGTCAGGGTTCCCCGGGGCCACAGGGAAGCCCGCTTTGAAACGAATACAAAACGGCCTGAAATGGTATCTCGGGAAATTTGAAGATCGACCAGATGACGGGGCAAGAATCGCCCAGAGAAAAGGCGACCTTGCGATCGATGATCAAGGCCGCGTGACAGCGGGCGATCCGTTCTGGGCCGGGGTTTATGCGGCGGCGTTTGCAGATGGGGGGCGACTATGACCAGAGACCAAGAGCTCGCGCTCACGCCCAGAGGGGCGATCCGTTTAGACTACCCGGGGCGGGATGAGATGATCCTCTCCCTCGCCCGAGAGATCCAAAGAAACCCCGATCGAGAGCTCCCCCTATGGCTCTGCTCTGAGGTCATAGATCTGAGCGCGGGGGGCGCGGAGTTAGACCGAGATCTCTTGAACGCTGCGATCCGAGTATTCGGAAGGAATTGATCGATGTTCTCAGAGCTTCTTTCTAGCTGGCGCAAGGCCGCGGGTCATAAGTATCTCAGGCGGAAGCCTTACCTTGATAAGAAGGGCCGGAAACGATACCGCTACACTTACAAGGAGCACCACGCGGGCGGGGTCACTAGCTCTGAGGCGATGGTCGAGGGCTCCGCCTATAAGCTCACACACAAGGGCCAGATCGGGCACTTCCACATTCAGAGCGTGAGCGGGGACCGGCTCAAGATCAGGCACGATGAGAGCGGGGGAGAGCTGGAGCTGACTAAGGTCGAGTTTCAGCGCCTGCTCCAGCTTGAGCACGGTGAGGCTCTAGGTCAAGCGGCTGAGCGCGCAGAAGCGACCGCTAAACAGGCCAAGAAGACGGGGAGCGCTAAGCAGATCAAGCGAGCTGAGGCTGAAGCGAAGCGCATGAGAAAGATCGCTGAGCAGGGGAAAGAGCAGGGGAAAGAGCAGGACCCCGACCGCGCTCAGAGGATCGAAGCTCTTAAGCGTGAGGCCCACGCAATAGTCGAAGAATTAGAGGCGGGCACAATCAGCGAAGAAGGGGTGCGCGCAAGGGCGGAAACAGAAAGAATTGGATGGGAAGCGCAGGATCTTAAAGATCGCGCACTTAATGACCCCTCTGCGCCTGCTGACTCTTGGGATAGGCATGAAGAACTTTTAGAGAGCGATTATTACAAAGAACAATTAGAGATTATGGTGAGGGAAGAGGAGAAATTTAGGGAGAGCAGGCGGCCCTTATTTCAAAAGCTCAAAGAAACCTACGCAGAGTTAAAGACCTTGGAGGCTAAGGAGCCTGAGCCCAAGGCCAAGGAGCCCAAGGCCGAGCCCAAGGCCAAGGAGCCAGAGCCCAAGGCCAAGGAGCCAGAGCCGGCTCTTCCAAGGATTGAGGGGTCTCTTTTAGAGGAGAGCTTCAAGCCGACAGTGAGCAAAGAGCAGGCCCGCGCATATAACAGATCGCGGATGTTTGAAAGATCTCAGGAGGCTCTTCAGAGGGATCTAGACCAGACGATCAACCAGATTGATCAGGAGGGGCTCGAAGCGATCAAAGCGGGCGCCGATGAGGCGAGGGTGAAAGAAGAAGTAGAGGCCTCTGCACAGAAAGCCTCAGATCTCTACATGAAGATGATCGCGCGTTCTGGTGACTTCGCGAACCCCTTCGCCACGGGCAGAGGAGGGTTCAATTTTGCGAGGAACGACAAGAAGCGGGCCCTCTATGACAAAGCCTCGGGGGAGTTCTTAGGCGCTGTGGATGAGGCGAAGAACAAGATCAGGGCTCTTGCCCGATCCTCTAAGGTGATCCGATCAGGACAGAGCGACACGGCGCAGAAGCTACGGGATAAGATCGCAGAGCTGGAGAGCGCGCGCACCAAGATCAAAGAGGGCAATAAAGCCGCGCGGAAGGTGGGAGGGGAGACGACCCCGAGTTATGTATTAAGCAATTTAGGAGCGAACATCAGGAGGCTCAAGGAGCGGCTCAAGGCGGAGGAGCGGAAGCCCAAGACAGGAGCCCTCAAGCAAGAGGCGACGGAGCTGGAGGATCTTGAGGTAAAGATCAGAGACCAAGCACTCCCACCACAGACAAAAAAACGGGCTCTTGATAGTGTGAGAGATCAGCGTTTGAAAGTTGCGGCTCAGCTAGGAGAGCTCAGGGCAAAGGAGGAGGGTGGGGAATCTAGCGCGGGGGCACCTTCCACGCTTTACAGGCTCCCGGGCGGGGGTCGGGTTGAGATTCGACAAGATCAGGACGACAACAGGATCCGGCTCTTCTTCCCGGGTAAACCCAGCGACGATCAGCGCGCCCGGCTCAAGAAGCGGGGCTTTAGGTGGAGCCCTCGCGCTGGAGCTTGGCAAAGACAGCTTACTGAGAACGCTGTGATCGCCTCGGGCTCTGTGTTGCGCGCGATGGGGGCGGAGTTGGTTAAGGAGGCCCCTTGACCCTCTCTCCCGACCTCCCCCCGATCTGGACCCTCGCGAGGGAGTGGCCCGCGCTCGGGCTTCCTCCTCCGGGCACTTTTCCCAAGCGGTGGATCGAGTACATTCCCAAGCTCCGAAAGGCGCACGGGCGAGATCTACACCCTCGATCGGCTGCACAGGTGGGGCGGATCGTGGCGAAGCTCGATCGGTGGTGGTCGGAGTGTTCCGATCGAGACAGAGAGCTAATCTCAGGGAGCCTTGAGCCGGAGGCGCTGCTCTCTGCTCGGGAGGTTCCGGCGATCCCGGAGCGGTGGGATCCGCGCGCAGAGCTCCCTCCGGCGAGCTGGATCAAGGGCTTCGATCGCCGGGGCTGGTCCCTGCATCTCTACCAAGCCCGGGCGCTGGAGTTTCTCCGCTCTCGCCCCCGGGCGCTCCTCGCTATGGAGATGGGGCTAGGCAAAACCCTGATCGGGGCGCTCTGGCTCGCGCGGCTCTTCGCAGAGCGGGCGATCTCCCGAGCTGTGATCGTCGCCCCGCTGAGCGCCCATGCGACATGGGCCGATCACCTCCAGCTCACCGCGCTGAGGCCGCGCATTATGAGCGGTTGGACGAGAGAGCGCAGGGCGCGTGGTTGGGATGACCTCCGCACGGGAGCGGCTGATCTGGTCCTAATCTCTCCGCAGGGCGTGAGCAGGACCGCGCGGAGGGTCTTTGATTCTGATCAGGCCCTCGGGGCCCTCTCCGGGGGCGCGCTCTTGATCGATGAGGCGCACAAGATCAAGGGGGAGTCGAGCGCGATCGGGAGAACGATCGAGGTTCTCTCTCAGCGGGCGGGTTTTTGCGTCGGGATGAGCGGGACTCCTAAGCCAAATAGGATCGGAGATTTTTATCTAACCCTGAGCCGGATCTGTGGCCCGGGGCTCGGGACGCTTGAAGAGTTTATTACCCGCTACACCTACCCGAGAGAGGATCTCTGGGGCGGCGCCGAATACCTCCCGGGCCCCGTGCGAGGGGATAGGCTCAGGGAGCTCTGGGAGCGGTGCTCTGAGGTGGTGTTCATCCGAACCGGAGCAGACATTGACGCTCAGATCCCTCTCCCTCCTCGCCACGATGAGACCCCAGAGATTGAGCTTGATGATGACCAGCGATTGATCGCCCAAGGGGTCGCCCGGGCCTGTGCTCTGGCGATCGATGCACCTCAAGAGATTGAGCGCCTAGCACGATCGGAGCGCCAGATTGATCGGGTGATCGCGGAGGGGGCGAGCGCGGGGGCAAATGCTCCGGGGCTGCGCCTTGAGCAGACAGCGGTCTGCCCTAGCGTTTTCTCGGAGACGTTCAGGCGCTCGTACCCCGACTATATATCACCAAAGATCGGGCTCATGTGCGATCGGTTAAAGGCTCATTTTGAAGCGCAACCGGGATCCGCTGCGCTGCTCTTCTGCGAGTGGATCCGGGGGCTGGAGGCTGTCCAGAGGGCCCTCATCGCGCGGGGGGTCGTGACCGCTGATCGGGTCGCGATATACTCGGGGCAGGTCTCCCAAACCGATCGACGGGCGCTTGTGCGGGCGCTCAATGAGGGGGATCTTGACGTTCTGATCGCTCAACACAAGAGCCTAGAGACAGGCGCAAATCTTCAGGCCCGTTGTAGTTTCGTGGGGCACGTCTCCAGCCCGTGGGCTCCTGATACGCTAGTACAGACAACAGGGCGCGTTTATCGGCAGGGGCAGAGGCGCCCGGTCTATGTAGTCAGGCCCTCGGGGAGCTCGATCGAGCGG
>Ga0129345_1000796_pt1 | contig 11768 bp, 13 predicted proteins | sample CPBDNA_FD_94425 | JGI IMG/M metagenome (GOLD analysis project Ga0129345, IMG submission 94425) | Freshwater to marine salinity gradient microbial communities from Chesapeake Bay, USA - CPBay_Sum_20_0.8_DNA | ecosystem: Environmental > Aquatic > Marine > Coastal | place: USA: Chesapeake Bay...
ATTGGAATAAAAGAACCTCATCGCAGTATGCAACAAGAATCTTGAAGCAGGATCAATTTCAAGTTTGAATCCAGTTTCATCATCTCCTGAAATGTCAAACAACGTCTTAGGTGCCCCACCAAACATTTCTTCAAACTCTGCCATTGAAGTAATTCTAGTAGGTACATTTTTAAGGGATTTTGTCCCTCTTGCGGCCTTTTCTGTGTATCCTACAAATGCAGGTACAGCTGTTGCCACCGGTACAACAGAAGAGGAAAAGGCACTTTTTTCCTCAATGTAAACCCCCGGTGTTGCCAGAACTTTTGCCATTTTTTAAGTTTTAAAGTTTTACAAAAATCTCAGTTATATATTGATTATTCAATTCACTAAATCTTAAATTTCTCGGACTCCCGTTTGGTAGAACCCGAGAATATGGAACCTGAACACCAGGTAGGGCCATTCTTTTTAATTCAAATAACACTTTTGGTTTTTCTTCCAATGGTATCGGGTTCTTACTCTTAAGTCTAATAATGCCAGTTCTCATTCCCTTACTTATATATTCAGGAGCTTCAAATTCAAATTCAGCCGAATGAATATTCTTTGGAACAATTGTAAAGGATTCCATAGCATCCCTACTACCATTTTTCATATCCAATAAATAATGCCAATGACATGCTCTTTTGTCAAAATTAATTACATATTCAAACGGGGCTAAGTCTTCATCCATCTCTTTTCCAAACCACTCATCATTTATATTCAAAATCAATTGAATATGCCCCTTCAAGCCATCTTCGTTACTTTTTCGAATACACGATTCTGAGACGTACTTTCCAGAATGAAGAAATCCTGTTTTTTTATTTGATTCTGGCTCAAACACAAAATATTGGTCGACTTCAAATGGAATTTCTGTGAAGTTGACAAAATATGGATTCTCTATTCTAAACTGAAACCTCAACTCTAATATGCCCGAAAAAATTTTATGATTGAAATTTTTCGACAAATCCATAGCTAATATAAATCCATTGTTGTCTTTGTTCATCAGAATTCCAAATGATTGCATTTTCATTTGAGTATCCAAATCTGGCCTTATCAATAAATCACGGCAAACTTTATTGCTGTAATACTCATGAAAGAAAAAAACTGATGCAATCCTTCTATATTTGGTGTTTAGTCTGATGGATTGTTGCATCATTTTTCTTTTATTCTTTATTGGTTGCATCAATTTCGGATGCAGCTTCAATAGCTTCACCTATCATTTTATTCAGATTTACATTCCCCTTTAAACCCAATAAAGTAGGAACTTCTTCTTTTTCCATGAATGAATTAAAATTGAGCATTCTCAATTTATATACCACGGATGGAACATACTTTGCTCCTAAATTAGCCCATAAATTACTCAACTCTTTTAAATCTATGTTGACCATTTCCGCAGTTATTTTATCAACATTTGCACTCAGCAAAGGTGTATTTTGATGATCAAATACATTCCTTCCCTGAAAAAATGATATTACAGAGGAAATAAATTTGAGTGCCTCCAAATAATTCTCTCCGGTAAAATTTGCTGCAAACATTAAAAATAAATTGACACTTACAGGAGGGTTCATGCCAGGATTGGACTGAAAATGACCGTTTCTTACTGATTTTTCCTCCTCTATATTTAAAACAAATACGACTACCTTATTTTCAATTTCAGAAACAGGATTTCCCTTTATGTCTACCAAACTGGAAACCGCAACCCTTTCGCCTGTCAAATTATACTCCGATTTCAAATAATCGTTCAACTGGTCTGCAATAACTGGTATTATGTTGTGTAACATTCCTTATGGTTGTTTTGTATCTTGTTTGCCAACCACCAAATACTTAATTCCTATAACAATTAAGCGAACAACGTAAACGCATACAAACATTACTATTATTCCAATCAGAAACAGCTGAAGGGTGAAAACTTTTTCCACCTCATTAAGCGTAGGCCCGGAAGATGTTAATCTCAGAAAAAATAGAAAAACAAACGAAAGAGGAACTGAAAAAAGAAGCACAGTAAAAAACCAAACTACTTCTCTAAAAAATACCTTTTTCATATTCTTCCTTATAGATCGCTTTTGTCTACCTACCTAATTATCGTAAAACTAATAAAAAATTATTAACAAATTAAAAAAATCTTTAACATATATAATGTGTTGATATTTACTTAACTACATAATAATAGCCGCTATTAGCTGACCTCCTAGGCCTGTGGCAATTCCAGCGGTAGTTTCCTGAAGGCTACTTCGGCCTAAATACAATCTCAATGATAAATAGAGACCCATTAAGCAGACCATTCCCCATATTAGCCATTGAGATTCCAATAACACCCGACCATCCAAGAAAAAATAATGTCGATGAGCCCCTACTTCAGAAATAATAAAAGCCATAACCAAAGAGATGGAAGAGGCTGCGAATAAATTTACTCGCGTAAATATTGCAAATAAAAAAGAGAGCAATAGCGTCAAACAGACCCCCAAAAGTACTTGCTGAAAATAACTTGGAAAAATGCTGTTTTCGCTTACATTTAAATAAATCCAGAAATAAAATAGACAAGCAATGGTCAAAGGGACTATTCTTTCTTTAGTGCCGTTCATTCTCAGGTTTTCAATCAACCCAAGTTTTCTGACTAAGATAAATGCCAAACCAGGTAAAAATGTGGTGCCTATAAATAACCTAAAAGTAGTTGTCTTAAAGGTTTGGGCTTTCCAATCATTGAAACCAAATGCATAAGGGTTAAAGGAATAAAAAACCAGCCATAATACCACAATTAGTAAAAGAGGGTGCAAAACAATACTCAATAGATAAAATAATAGTTTTGCAAGCCAATTCATTCGGTATGGTTAAACTTACGTTAAATGATAATTACAAATTTGACAAATTCTCTCATCTTTGCGTTGATTGTAATAAATTTAAATAAAATTCATTCCTATGATTGCTTTTTACAAGTTTCATAAATTTCTTATTTGTTTGGTATTCGTACTAACAAGTCTTGGAGTCTCCTCTGCTCAAAAGTTTGTTTTTGTTGATGTAAATCGAATTATGGAAAGCATAGAAGATTACCAATTAGCTCAAGAGGAACTAGATAGAACCGCAGCCAAGTGGCGCCAGGAAATTGCTCAGGAATATGACAAAATAAAAGGCATGTATAATAGGTACCAAGCAGAACAAGTTTTGTTGAGTGATGAAGCACGTAAACAAAGGGAGGATGAAATAATGGCAGAGGAAAAAACTGTTCGGGATAGACAAAAAGATTATTTCGGCCCAGAGGGAGCTCTTTTTGAAAGAAGACAAACTTTGGTTAAACCCATCCAAGATAGAGTCTATGCTGCTATTGAAGAATATGCCAATGAAAGGGGTTATGATTTCGTTTTTGACCTTTCTTCTAATATGGGTTTAATTTTTTCTAATCCTGAATACGATAAAACAGAAGACTTACTTCGTAAATTAAGATAAAAAAAACTTGAATTATCTTACATTTGCACCGCTTTAAATCAATTCTACCACTAAAATAGATTGTGTGATGAAACCTTTATTAAAAATAACCACTATTGTTGCAGTCTTATCTTTTGTATCAACTGCTCTTATCGGCCAAGAAGTAAAATTTGGATTTCTCAATTCCGCGTTAATCTTAGCAGAAATGCCAGAGGTAAAACAAGCTGATGCTAACCTAGAAGCATTAGAAAAACAACTCCAAAAAAGAGGTCAGGGAATGGTGGAAAAGTTACAACAAGATTACGCTGCTGCTCAGGCCAAAATGGAAAGGGGTGAATTGTCAAGAATTCAACAAGAAGAAGAAGCTAAAAAACTGGAAGATCGGCAGATGGAAATTGCAAGATATGAGCAGGAAATGATTCAACAAGTCCAAGAAAAACGAAATGAATTACTGGAACCCATTTATGCTAAAGTCAATGAAGCCATTTCGTCAGTAGCAAAAGAAAATGGCTATAAAATGATTTTTGATGCTTCCGTTTTACTTTACAAAGATGACGCTATGGATGTGAGTAATTTAGTTAAAGCTAAATTGGGTCTACAAAACTAAACCTAACGTACTTAATGGATAAACCCTCCTTTAGGTGAATGCGCTCATAATAAGTTTTAATAGCTAGTTCAGGATATATAGGGGTCATTTCGTAAACATCCGAAATGACCTCTTCTATTTTTATGTCCTGAGTTGATTCCAAAACTTTAATAGTAAAATCGAATAAGGCTTCGTTATCTGTTTTTAAGTGAATTTTGGCACCTGTTTTAGCGATTTTCTTATAAAGGTTCAAAAAATTGGGAGCAGTGAGCCTCCTATTTTCCTGTCCTTTTTTAAGAAATGGATCTGGGAAAACTATCCAAATTTCACTCACCTCATTTTGATCAAAAAACAAATCAATCTGTTCTATTCGACTTCTTAAAAAAACTACATTGCTTTTGCCTGTATTTATCGCATTTTTTGCGCCTCTCCATATTCTTGCTCCTTTAACATCTACACCCACATAATTTTTTTCCGACAAAATATCTGAAAGCCCTAGGCTATACTCCCCCCTACCACATGCTAACTCCAAACAAATAGGAAAATTATTTTTAAAAATTATACTATTCCAAAGACCTTTTAATTCAATCTGCTCTCCATTTTTATCAGATATTCCTGGGTTAGAAGCATTTTTATTCTCAAATACATTATTAAAGTCTGCTATTTCAGCAAATTTTTGCAATTTGTTTCTTCTACTCATTAGAAGGATTTAACATAAAAATTATAAACTACGAATCGTTTTGCTCGTTATTATTCTAATCGGCAATAAAAATATTAAATGAAATATATCTTTTTTTTTATTTTATTAGGAGTTTCGAATCGAGTATGGGTTCAAACCATTAATATATCTGAACAGGTAACCTTAAGGAATGAAATTTCTTATGAAATCATAGGGGCTTTTTCGGGCAACACCCTCCTGTTTAGAAATAAATCCATCTCCTTTGAGATAGATGCATTTAACGAGTCATTAAAAAAAATTTGGACTAAAGAAATAGCCCTTGAAAAAAGGCAACCACAAGTTATTTCTTTAGCAAAAACGCCTACTGATTTTTCTGTTTACTACCAGCACAAAAGCCCTCAAGGAACAGTCCTTAAAGGACACAAATATAACGGTAGAGCCGATTTAATAGATACGGTAACCCTAAAAGTATTTGAAAACCTATTTTATAATACAGATTTTCAATTTGTCCAGTCCGAGGACGCTAACATTCAGCTATTTTATTTTTTAGAAAAACAGAATCAGTTTTATTTTATCGCGGTTGATAATCAAAACATGAAAGTCTTATGGGAGCAGGTCATAGCCATTGAGGAATTCTCCAAGAATAGAGATTTCTATCAAATTTTGATTGATAATCAAGGAGTTCTATTCGTCAATATCGAATTAGATAATTTTCGAATGAAAAAAACGAGTCATGTTTTCCAGTTTTATAAATTTGATTATACTAATGGAGATTTTTTAAAAGCTGAGTTGCTATTCAAGGATATTCTTAGCACTGATGTCCAATTTGTTTTAGACAATTTAAACGGCAATTTACTTGGTGCCGGGTTTTATTCAGATAATAGCACTGCCAGATCTCAGGGCTTTTTTACCATTCATATTCCCAAAGGGTTTCACACCGAACCTAAAGCAGCTTTCCAAAGTTTTTCTCCTGAATTTCAAGTAAACTTAATGGGTGATAAAAATGACGGGGAAAAAGGACTTTTTGATTGTAAAATTTCAGAAATCGCTATAAAAGAAAACGGAGGTATGTTAATTATTGGCGAACGTTACAGTGAAATAGAAAGAAGAATTTCCAACGCTGGAAGATTTGGTGGAGGTGGTTTAAACAGGCTAATAATCGATTATTTTTACGACGACCTTTTTATCCTATCAATGAATAAAAACGCAACATTAGAGTGGACAGAAATTTTTCACAAAAAGCAATATTCGCAAGATGATGGTGCTGCTTATTCCTCGTATTTTTTATACAAGACTCCCGAAAAACTGCGCTTTTTATTTAATGATGACATAAAAATGGAAAACACCATTAGTGAATATGTCCTTTCGGGATATGGTGATTTTGATCGCAATAGTATTTTGAGTACCGAAAATTTAAAATTGCGATTGCGATTTCGCAACGCCGTTCAGATTGCCTATGATAAAATAATTATCCCAAGTGAAAGAAGAAATGAACTTAAATTAGTGCGAATGAATTATTAAAGGGTCTTTTTTTACTTTTGGCAAAAATTATATCATGCAAAATCTTGTAGAAGAAGCTTGGAACGATCGAAGTCTGCTTTCCACACCCAAATATTCAGAGGCCATTTTTGAAGTAATCAAACAACTGGATTCAGGCCTATTAAGAATTGCTGAGCCTCCTACTGAAGCAGGAGGTGTTTGGAAAGTTAATGATTGGGTTAAAAAAGCGGTGGTTCTTTATTTTCCTTTAAGGAAAATGGAAACTATTGAAATAGGCCCTTTCGAGTTTCACGACAAGATTCCTCTAAAGAAAAATTTTGCCAATAGCCAGGTCAGAGTCGTACCTCATGCTATTGCTAGATATGGCTCTTTCATTGAGTCTGGTTCTATTTTAATGCCTAGCTATGTTAACATAGGCGCATATATTGGTAGTGGAACGATGGTAGATACTTGGGCTACTGTGGGTTCTTGCGCACAAATAGGAAAAAATGTTCATTTAAGTGGGGGAGTAGGTATTGGGGGAGTATTAGAGCCCCCTCAGGCCAGTCCTACCATAATTGAAGATGATTGCTTTATAGGTTCAAGATGTATTGTAGTAGAAGGCGTTAGGGTTGAACAAGAAGCCGTTCTAGGGGCTAATGTAGTATTAACTCAATCTACACACATTATTGATGTTACCCAGCAAACCCCAATTACTTACAAGGGTAGAGTCCCAGCAGGATCAGTAGTAATTCCTGGAACTTATTCTAAATCTTTTCCCGCCGGATCTTATCAAGTTGCCTGTGCCTTAATTATTGGAAAACGATCGTCTTCAACTGATAAAAAGGTCTCTCTTAATGAGACACTTAGAGAATATAATGTCGCTGTTTAAATGAAGTTTTTAATAGTAGGTCTGGGTAATATGGGGGCGGAGTATGACGATACCCGACACAATATTGGCTTCGATGTAGTAGATTTTCTTGCCGATCAATTAAATGGATCTTTTAAGGACGATTATTTAGGTGATATAGCTTTGGTAAAAACTAAAGGAAGAAGCCTTTTCTTGCTTAAACCTTCCACCTACATGAATTTAAGTGGTAAAGCCGTTAGATACTGGTTACAAAAACTCAAAATTAATCCTTCTAATTTATTGATAGTCGTGGATGATATTAATATCCCCTTCGGGAAAATTAGGTTGCGGCCTAAAGGCAACGATGGCGGCCATAACGGTTTAAAAAATATAAACCTCATTTTAGGTTCTCCAGCGTATCCTCGACTTAGAATTGGTATTGGAAATGACTTTGGAGTTGGGCATCAAATTGATTTCGTCTTGGGCAAATGGACTGATACCGAACAAAAAGGACTTGTGGACATAAAAAACAAGTGCGCTGATTGCATTATTAGTTTCTCAACTATTGGCATTCAGCACACCATGAGTGCCTTTAATAGTTAAGTTAACCGAATTTCGTCTTCATTATCGTCTGTAAAAGTATATTGGGTCAATGCAAAATCAGAATTGGGCTTTATCCTAATCCATTTGAAATATTTGAAGTACCATTTCATACGAAGACTTGGAAGTCCTCTTTTTAAGAATGCATCTAAAAATGGGTGAACCTCTAAATTTACCTTTGATTGAGGACTGGATTGAAGGATAAAGTTTAAATCCCTCTCTACATCATCAGCCAAAAGTATCGTAGCATTAACACTGCCGGAACCACCACATGAAGGGCATACTTCAGTAGTATTAATTTTAACCTCGGGTCTTACTCGTTGCCGGGTAATTTGCATCAAGCCAAATTTGCTTAATGGTAAAATAGTGTGTTGCGCCCGATCCGTTTTCATGAAATCCTTTACTGCATTGTATAACTCCTTCTTGTGTTCCGGATTTTTCATATCGATAAAATCCACTATTATTATTCCTCCAATATCGCGAAGCCTCAACTGTCTTGCCAATTCTTCCGCTGCCTCTAGGTTTACCTTAAGAACAGCTTCTTCTTGACTAACTGTGCTCATTTTATGGCCACTATTAACATCCACCACATGTAAAGCCTCTGTATGCTCAATGACCAAATAAGCACCGCTAGGCATAGTAGCGGTTTTGCCAAAAGAGGACTTAATCTGACGGGTTATTCCAAATGTATCAAAAATGGGTTTACTCGATTTGTAAAGCTGGATGATTTTTACCTGGTCTGGGGCAAAAGATCCCATATAATTACGTATATGATGATATAGCCCAAGATCGTTAACGACAATTTTGTTAAATGAATCGTTGAGTAAATCTCTGAGAATACTAGATGTTTTATCCAATTCACTCAAAAGCTTTGAAGGTACTTTACCCGAAGAAGCTTGATTAAATACCTCTTCCCATTTCTGTAAAATATGGGTTAATTCTTCGTGTAAATCAGCGACTTTTTTTCCTTCAGCTGCAGTTCTTACAATAACTCCAAAATTTTTTGGCCTAATACTCTCCATCAATAATTGAAGCCTTTTCCTTTCTTCATTACTACTGATTTTTTTGGATACAGCTACGATATCATTAAAAGGAGTTAATACTAAATATCTCCCCGGTATGGTAATTTCACAACTTAACCTTGGACCTTTAGTGGATATCGGCTCTTTTAAGATTTGAACCAATAAAGGTTGTCTTTTGGTTAATACCTGGTCTATTTTACCCGCTTTATTTATATCCGGTAAAATGTCAAAATTATCTAGTCTATAGGAATTTCTCTTGCCTCCAATAATTTCGTCAGAATACTTAATAAGAGAATTTAATTTTGGACCCAAGTCTGTATAATGCAAAAAAGCATCTTTCTTATGACCAATATCCACGAATGCCGCATTTAAACCCGGCATCAATCTTTTAATTCTACCTAAAAAGACATCTCCAACTGAAAAATTATTATTAGTCCTTTGTCTATGAAGTTCCACAAGCTTGGAATCTTCGAGTAACGCTACTTCCACTTCATCGGAAGAAGCATCAATAATAAGTTCTTTTTCCACTTGGGTAACATTTTAAGGCTTCTATGAAACCTTACCACATAAAAAGTTTCAGGAAATAGGATTTCCCATTTCCTGAAATTAATAACCATCAGGTGCACTTCACTAGTGCAGCTAGAAATTATTTCTTCTTCTTATGTCTATTTTTTCGAAGTCTCTTTTTTCTTTTGTGGGTTGCTATCTTATGTCTTTTTCTTTTTTTACCGCAAGGCATAGTCTAATCTTTTAGAGTTTTAATATTATTATTTATTTCATTCTTTACACAAACCGTTGAATTTATCAAAATCTTCCAAGTTTCCCAATTGCTTATTGACTAATGCCAACATACAAATTGTTTTATTGTTTTCAGGGTCCACCTCATACGACTTTTCTAACCTTTCTAACGCCCTTTCATATTGACTTGTTTTAATCGCTAATGTTGCTAAAGTGTTTAAAATAATCGGCTTATTAGGAAATCTTTCATTTAAATCCAACAACATGGTTATTCCTTTCATTGGATTTTCCTTTGGAGGATTTTCCGTGTAGGTCAGCACTAAATTGATTCTATTAGACAAATTATCTGGGTTAAGAGATATAGCTGTTTCAAAAGCCAGAATTGCCTTTTCGGTACAATACGATACCACTTTTTCTTCTGCTTCCTTTTGTAAACATAAATTAAAAGTAGTCCCTGCAATGGCCCAACTTTCTTCTTGATTTTCCATTTCAGCAACTTTTAGTGCGTACGCACCTGAAATGGCAGGTTTGCCTAACCTGTACCATTCCCCGGCAAGTTGCTTATAAGTAGCTATAACAGCTAGGGTATCCATCTCCTCTTCCAATAAAACCAATTGTCTTTCCAAAGCTATAACCGTACTCATTTGCACGATTGTGAAATCATCTTTCGAATCCATTAACATGGCATTCAAATTAGTAGATTCCATTGTTAAAGATCGCCCTGATTCCACAGCTTTTTGCGATCTAGTTTTTGTATCAAAAACAAAAAAAAGAAGAACAAAAACCATACCTGATACAAGCACTAAAACCCATTGACTCTTATTCATGCTTGGATATCTTTAATTATCCTCCTCGTCATTTGGCATTTCAGTAACACTTTCTTTAACCTGGTCCACAAAGGTTTTTGCCGGTTTGAAAGACGGGATAAAATGTTCCGGAATCTCTATTGATTCATTCTTTTTTATATGTCTTCCGATTTTCTTCGCTCTCTTTTTGATAACAAAACTACCAAAACCTCTTACGTATACATTTTCTCCAGAGGAAAGTGATCCCTTCACTTCTTTAAAAAAAGTTTCTAGAGTAACTAATACGTCTACTTTAGGCACCCCCGTCTTATCTGAAATCGCTGCAACCAAATCGGCTTTTCTCATTTTTCTAATTGATTAATGCTGTCCTTTTGAAACCTAAAATCCAAAGGGCTGGCAAATTTCGTAAAATTATCACACTAAATAAAGAAATACATCAATAATTTAGCTCATATAAAACTAAACATTTTTTTGTTGTTTAACTTTTAGGTTAGCCTTTATTCTAGGAAAGGCTTTTAATCACGTTGGGGACTTTGCTTTAATTATATTTGCAAAAACAAATAAATTATGGTGCTATCTATGACCGGTTTCGGTAGAGCCAATGGTAATTGGCGAAATAAATCTTTAAATATCGAGGTAAAATCCTTAAACAGCAAATTTACCGATCTGCGATTAAAGTTACCTAATAATTACAAAGATAAAGAAACAGAATTAAGAAAAATTATTCAAGACAATATTGGTCGAGGTAAAATTGAGTTTGCTTTAGAATTGGTATCTGCAGAAGACCAAGATTCATTATCCCTTAATATTCCCTTGTTCAAAAAATATTTTTCAGCTTTGAACCAACTTAAAAATGAACTAAACCTGGAACACGCTGATTTAATGCAATCCATTCTGAGAATGCCCAATGTAATAAGTTCTGAAGCTACCGGGTTAGAAGAAGAGGAGTGGAAGTTTGTTCAAAATCTTGTATTTGATGCACTAAAAGATTTACGCGAATTTAGACTTTCCGAAGGCATCGCTCTTGCATTAGATCTAGAACAAAGGGTTCATAATATCAAAAATTTGCTACTACAAGTGCAGCCCCACGAAAGTAGTCGGATTGATAAACTCCGGGAAAAGTTGCATTTGTCCGCTAAGGAATTTGTTCGTAAAGAAACCTTCGACCAAAATCGTTATGAACAAGAAGTGATGTATTATTTAGAAAAAATTGACATTACCGAAGAAAAGGTAAGACTTGACCAACATTGTATTTATTTTTTGGATACCCTGAAGGGAAAAGATGTTCAAAAGGGGCGTAAACTAGGGTTCATAGCTCAAGAAATTGGACGAGAAATTAATACCCTTGGCGCAAAAGCTAATGATTCGAACATTCAAAAAATAGTGGTTCAAATGAAAGATGAGTTAGAAAAAATCAAAGAACAAATTGCCAATATAGTTTGATGAAAAAATTAATTGTCTTCGCGGCTCCCTCTGGATCTGGAAAATCTACATTTGTTAAATATCTACTGGCCAAAATCCCCAACCTTTCTTTTAGTGTCTCCGCTACTACGCGTTCACCTAGAAATTCTGA
>Ga0129345_1000797_pt1 | contig 11759 bp, 9 predicted proteins | sample CPBDNA_FD_94425 | JGI IMG/M metagenome (GOLD analysis project Ga0129345, IMG submission 94425) | Freshwater to marine salinity gradient microbial communities from Chesapeake Bay, USA - CPBay_Sum_20_0.8_DNA | ecosystem: Environmental > Aquatic > Marine > Coastal | place: USA: Chesapeake Bay...
AAGTAACAAAGATATTATTTACTTTTGCAGGAACAAAAGGATTATCAAAAGAATCTCTTAGTTGGAACCTAGTTGTACCAACGGTTTTGACGTTTGCTCCAGTATAAGGGGTGTCATTGATGTCAACACCATCAAATGAGTTCTTTGCATACCATGGCTTACCATCGGCAATAACATCATCATAGAATCCAGGAGTTGGGTTGTATACTCTAATAGTATATGCTCTGAATTCATTGAAATTAAATTCTGAGGATGCAATAGAACCAGGACCTCTTCTGATTCTGTTATTTTCTATTTTTTGAATAGACTGAGTGATAACTCTATGTTTGATATCACTAGTAATAGTATTAACTTCTGGGTTCCAAAGTTGTATAATAGAAGCCTTGCCAGATCTAGGCATCTTGGCAGGCATTCTTGTATTAGCATCAGTCTCAATATCAACCTGACCGAACAGTTTGAAACCAGCGGGGTGTGTTGTTGACTTAATTAAGTCTCTCCACTGATCGATTGGAGTTCTAGACTTGACAACATAGGAATAATCCTGATAGAAGAAACTATCAGTTATTCTCTGTGATCTGTCACTAACTTTACCTCTAGCAGAAGTATAAAATCCTGCATTGTCGTAAGATGATGTGATATTCTCAGTTAGTGTACTAAAATAGACTGCTTTTACCGCAGCTCTATTAGTTGGGTTGCTAACACTAACAATAGGAAAATCATTTCTTACAATTCCCTGTAGTTGATTAAGTTTTAGTAAATTTGTACCAATTTTAAACTCACCAACTCGTGCTCGGAAAACTTCTCTTCCTTCTGCATTCGTTTGTGTTACAATCTCTCCTTTTTGGAAGTTTCCAATAGGTTCTGTAGGAGATGATCTCTTCAGTGCAATAGTAAACTGAGATGTAAAACTAGATGCTACTGTTTTGTCTAAATGGAAGGCACCACCATTGCGAGTAATCTTAATGCTCTGAGGAACACCAATAGTATTACTATCAACATACAACTCGGCATTAGATTCAATAATCTCTACTGTTGGTTTGTATGTGTATCCTTTTCCTGCATTCTCTACAGCAATAATAGAAATCTTACCATTAGTTACACTTGGTTTAAATCTAGCACCCTGTCCGTCTCCGTCAGTAATTACAACAACTGGATTTGTGTAATTTGATCCACCTTCTGTTACGGTTATACCAGTAATAACTTGTACTTTTTCATCAAACTCCACTTCAGCAGTTGCTTTGTATGTTGGAGTGATATCTACACCAGTAATTACAGGAACTTTCTTATAGTTAAGACCAAGATTAGTTACCTTAATAGTATTGATTTCGCCAATAGAGAAAGCACCTTTTGATGTGTACGTAATAACTCCCGATCCATCCCACAGAGGTTTGAAAGGAACATTGTATACAATTCTTGTAGGTGTTACGTAAATTACATTTTTCTCGCCTTGTAGAGGATCTGTGATTAGTTCTAGATATGCATCATCAGACGTTACAACACCATTCTTGTCAAAATAGTAGAATGTTGTAAAATCAGTTCCTACTTTAGTATCATACTGGTTCTCAGCAGTCCTAGGACCAAAACCAAATTTAACTTCCGTAAACGCTCCTGTATTTCCAGGAAGAATAGTAGATGCAAGTTTTTCTTCTGTAATAAGATTGTATGCTCTACTTGGACTTAAATCAAAATAAGTTCCAGTTAGGGATGAGTGTGAAGTATCAAACTTGTAGCGATAAAATTCTTGAATCTGAATATTTGGGTTGGGGGTGAATGAAATGTTATCTTCAGAAATTTCAAACTTGAAGTTAGGAGATTCAATACTAGAAACAGTTACAAGTCTTGCTGGTGTACTACCATCAAAGAACGTGCTGCTATTTTGAATTGAAGTAGCAGTATTTCTTTCAATACCATAATTGTAAACCAGAATTACTGATTGAGTGCTTCTATCATAAGTTAATACTTTTCCTGATGTTGATAATCCACCAACTTGGAAGTTTTCTGGGAAGTTATATTGTGCTTTATATAAAGTTACTATTTGACCGTCATAATGATTCGTATCTACAGAACCTTCAATACCACGATTGACAGTAATCTCTGTTGGACTATCAATAGCAGTTACTTCCAGAATCTCGGATCCAATTTTAATCAGATCACCAATTGCAAGACCAGTAGTGCTCTTTAGTACAAGCTTGTTCTTTCCTTCTGCAAAACCAACGTGATCGACGTAGATGGAAAGTCTGGCAGTGCTTCTAGAAGCAGATGATCTGAAAAGAGATTCATCATCGACAGAAAGATAATCACCTTTTCTATATCCAGTTCCTTTATTGGTGATGTCAACAGTAGCGACAGTAGCAGAAACTGTTGCAATAATTTCTAAACCTGTACTAGTTACTAATCCAGTCTCATCATCAAACACCTTAATGTAGTCTGGAAGGTCATCATTAGTGATAATAAATGATCCTCCAACATAATTGTATCCAGGTGTTTTTACATAAACTTTATTACCTACAATTTGACCGTTATTAATTGTAAAAGATGCAACTAACCCATCACCATCACCGCCAGAAATTACAACATTATTGTAAACACCATCACGGTATCCAGAGTGAGTTCCTTGGACCTGTAAATCTGATACAACGTTGTTTTTGACAACGATAGTTGCAGTTGCACCAGTTCCAGATCCACCAGTTAGTGCTACATCAGTATACGTAGCAGGAGCATAATCTGCTCCACCGTTTAGAATTTGGAATGCTCCAATACCAGTATCTGAAATTTCTGATTCATATTCTGGTGTTTTGAGAACTACATTTTGATATAGTCTCTTTCTAACATAATAGTCCTTTGTCTTGATAGAATCATCTGGTCTAATATCAACCGTGATTTTATCATCAATACCAAGACCATGTGGACTTGAAGTCTCAATCAACGCAACACTCTGATTAACCTCAAATGGTTCTAAGTTATCGCTAAGAGAAGTAAGAACTACTGGTTTAGATCCAGAAGTGTTGAAGAAGTCAGAAGACTGTAAGAAGTAGTCACCACCAACTTCTTCTGCAACACCATTACCAGTTGGTTCATTTGCATTAGATGTAAATTCTTGTCCTACTTGGAACTGTAATCCAGCACCAATTTGATCCCAATTAGTATCACCAAGTTCTACGATTCTGTATACTTTGTTTGGTAGAATTGAAGTTGCTGTAATTCTGCCTTGGTTAAGAGGAACCCAGTCACCCTCAGTTACTTTGATTTCTACTGTATTCTGACTGCTAGTTCCATTTAGAATTTCGCCTTTTGCTACAGCAGGGTTAATACCATCAGTCAAACTGAGGATTGCTCCTTTAGTAAAAGAACTTTTCTGATCGAGTAGAATAAAGAAGGTTTTGATGTCAGCTGAGAATGTTCCAGTGTTGTCAAATGTACCAATGACATTCTTAAGAACAATTTGATTGTCATTTCTGACTTCACCTACAATAACACCAGATGCATTAGAAGATGGTTGTCTTAACGTATCATCTTCAAATAAGTAAGCATTTTGAATTGTAGTTAATTTAACTACTTTATTTTCATAACTGTCAATATACTCTACAGGTTTTCCCTTAACAGACTCAACTAGTGCTTCTGCTTGAGATCCATCTGTACCTCTATTATCAAAATATAGTTTTGAATTGACAGAAAATACATCTGCAGATCTTTCTACAGTGACTCTATCAACTGTACCTGCTTTTACGCTACCAATCTCTGCAATAACACCTTCGCCATTTCCAGGCATACCCAATTCATTTAATCTTCTGGATTTCTTGGGGATGTCATTTTGGTTAATATTTGAATTGTAGTTACTATCTACTGGCAGTGAATAAAAGTTTTGTCCTAGAATGTATGGAAACTGTGGTACTTGATTGGAATCAATAGTAATAAAATAAGCATAAACTCCTTCTGGGAAATCAGGAGTAACACAAAATCGTCCATTGTTTTCATCTAGCGAACCATTTTTATGCTTATAGGTATAGTCATTTGTAAATGTACCTAAAGGATATTGATTGATTCCTGGTCCTCCACGTCTAGTGGCGTTAAGAATATAACTAGTTGTCATACGGGCAATGCCCGAATTGTGGTCTAATGGGTCTTGGAAACCATAGGGACCATAGATTGGATTGCCATCATAAGCAAAACCAATAATTGGTGAGTGTCTTAGAGTTCCAGTTTCTTGGTTATTGGCAGTAATATTGTCATTAAGAGCATATCTAAATGCTTTTGGATTTGCAAATTGACCGTAACCGTATTCATATGAAATATTGTAATTTTCAAAGACATAACCATTCTGGTCGTCCATTACAGACTTGTACTTCTCATATCTGTTGAAATTCCATTCTGTTAATTCAACTTGTGCCTTTGCACCTTTTCCAACAGGAAGAATGTCAACTCTTACCGTACTCTGATTATAAAATACACCCTCAGAGTTTTTTTCGAATCCAGTAATTCTTCCATCAACATCAATAATAGCAGTAAAGTCTGCAAAACGACCTTTGCCATTTCTATCAGTAATTCTTACAATAGGTGGAGAAGAATAAAACTCACCAGCATTATCAATAATCAAACTGGTTACTTTATCGCCAGTTACAACTGCGCGAACAATAGCACCTCTACCAGAAGTTACCTCAATCGTTGGTTCAACAGGAAATACCTTCTGTGAAGTTACAGTGTAACTTTCAACAACTGATCCTGATAGATTTGCTTGTACTAAATCAGGAACACCATCAACTAGAACAAATGGTGGTTTGGCATATCCTGAACCTTGATCTACAACAGATACAGATTCTAAATTTCCATATCTAATACTTTCTTTGTCTTTGTATCCATATAGACGAACACCATTAAGGAGAAGTCCAACTTCTGACTTGGGAGTAGCATACTTTTCAGTAGTCTTAATTGCGTTTTTTCTAAGAATACGAAGAAGTTTTTGATCTTTAATTGGTTGGTTATCTAGAATACTTTCCTTAAAGATTTCATATGATGGAAAGCTAGAAGATGTGATATAATAATATTGTTCGTCTGCAAAAATAGCAGAAACATCAGTTGCAACTGGAGACAGTTGTGACTCAATGGTTGGTTTAGTTGGAATCTTGACAGGAAGATTATTATTCAGGATCCATCTATAAATGTTAGATCCAGTCTGAGTGATCTTATTATCGGCAGTTTGGAAACCAGGAATAGAGATCTGAACCTTATCATTTGGATATGAATAAGGTTGAGCGTCAGTAATCTGAAAATCGTAGACTACACCTAAAGTCAAGAGTTCTACATCAGCACCTTTGATAATAACTGGTTTGTATACAGATGTACCTACCTCATGGGTATAAGTAACATCACCTCTTCTTTCGATGGTAAATTGAGTTACATTTTTGTCATTGAAGGAGATAACTTCTTCTCCAATTAGAATTTTACCTTTTTCCTTCCATCCAACGGTAGAAAATACATTAACTCTTTTTCCAATACCTGTTGTATTAGAAAGAGTCTTAGTGAGACTAGTTTTTGTGGAAATAGCAAACTTACCAGTTACAGTCTCTGGTGCAAGGACTAGATTGACAATTGCTTCTCCATCTGCAGTAATATCGCCAATTACGTTATCTACAGTAGCGGAGACATATCCATACTCTTCTGTCTCTTCTTGTACTACTACTTTACCAATTATATCGTTAACGTTGCCACTAACAACCTTTACTTTCAAAGCATAGATATTCGTCCAATCAGACTCAGAAGACTTAAGGGTAAAATCTGTTGGTTTGTATACTTCTGGTTTTTCCCTAGCATCTTTAGATATGATAGTATTAAAGATGAACTTGATAGAACTATCAGTACCTTTTGCCTTATAGAACTTATCAATGTTTTTGATAAGAGTTCTTTTATCAACTTCACCTTTTAGATACTTTTCTGGGAAAGAACCTAAGTATTGAGATTCAAAATTCTTGACAAATGCATACAGGAAAAGGTTACTAATATTGTAAACCTTTACACCATAGTTATGACTTGCTGCATTTGTGCTTGTAAAAGTAGTAGACTCATACAAGTCACCTAATGATGTATTGCCACTTACTCCTCTATGGCAATTTTTAAATTCAGTTTCTGTTCTTTTTTCATAGAAAATAATCTCATCATTAATTCTGATGTAACCATTCTTCTCTGGGAATGAAGTTGCATCATCAACAACGATGATTGTTTCAGTAGCATTAACTGTTACTGATAGTTCTGTGTACTGCTTTAGAAGACGTTTCTCATAATAATCAATATCAGCATACTTTTGGATATTGTTAATAATATCCAAGGTGCCGCCTTGCACTTCCTGTGCTTCATAATACTTCTCTACAAACTTACTAAACAGTTCGTATTCTGAAGAAATGAATTCAGGAAGCTGCGACTCAATTAGAGTTGAAATTCTCTTAGTCTTTACAGCAGGCATTTACTTACTCTTTGTATGCAGTGAATGAGGAATTGGCAACGTCAACATCCAAGTAAACCTCACGGAGTGCCTGAATATCATTAGAAAGTGGTTTTACACGAACAGAGATTCTATTATCAAAGAAACTACCTTTGATGATAGTCAAATTATAAAGTTTGAGTTCACCTTTATCATAATCAATATCACCGACTTCCTTGTCTAGAAGGACTTTTTCACCTGTTGCGGTATCTAGTCTATATAGGACAATTTTGCCATCCCTATCTTCAAGATAGACATCAAACAAAGGGTATTCTGTGACTCTAAATCCAGTAGTAGAAAGGGTTGCGCCATCACAATCTTTATCAAAAGGATTCTGGTAACAGATTTCGTAATAGAACGTAGAATTTAACTGTGGATAGAAATCCTTCCTCATTGTGACTGTTGTCAAATTAGAGTTAATTGCTCGGTCTGCATCATCAATTACACCAGTAACTTTACTATGTCTAAACTTACCGTTAAACTTCTCTGTATTTGATGTATTGATATAATCCTGTACTGTTCCAATAACTTTGTCGCGAATTTGTGCTGGTGATTGATCTGTTCTACTACCACTGTAATAAATCTTACTTTGTATCTCGACATACAGTACAGATGGGTCTACAATCACTGGAGTAACAGAAGCAACCGAATACTTCTTCAACTCATCAATAATTTGCTTTTTAGTAACACTTGTTACATAAGTAGCATCCTTTGGTTTTAGTACAATGAATACTCTTCCATACTGAGGAGGATCTGCATCTTCTCCACCGTAAATAATGATGTCACTAGTAGCAGGATAAATTTTTCTAATAATAGATGAGTAATCATTTGATGTTACTGCTCTATCCTGTGATCCATATGCCTTAGGAGCATTGAACTTAATCTTGCTAATAGACTCCAGTCCTTCGCCTCCAGAAGCAGCAATCGTTGAATCAACAGTTACCTCGAAAGAGTTAGGAGAGACCCCTTGTGGGTTCTCCAGGACGCCAGAGAAGACGAATGTGCGTACACCATTGCTCTCTGGTCCAGAAGTGGTTAGATAGGAAACTTCTATTCTTGATCCATTTTCAAGTTTCTTACCTAGCACACCATCACCAAAAACTAATTCGTATCTTTCATCCTCGATCTCGTCTAGAAAGAATACTTTAGAATCTTGATCTACATCTAAAATATTGTCTGCTACTAGATATGGTTCGCTAAACGATCCACCTGTAGGAAATACGTTTACTCTTACTGTATTAGTATCAATGTTCTGGTTGTCAAGAATAAATTTCTGTGACTTAAGTGATGTATTAACAGTGTAAGTATTTTTTAAAAGAGTCCCTTCATACACAGGAACTTCTGTAAAAATTGCTTTTTGATTCGATACTTGTGCCTTTACATCATTAAGAACAACGTATTGATATGTCGTGTTGTCGTATGATGCAACAAATCCTGTTCCTTTCTTAAGTAGGAGTTCAGTATCAGTTGTTGGGTTATTGTAATTGACTGTAAAACTAATATAAGCAACAGGAGATGTAATGCTCTTAGGTCTGTAACCTAATTGCTTTGCCAGAGCAACCACATTGTCCCTGAGGGTGGCAGAATCAATGAATAGTTCATTGACTACCATGTTGGTGTTAAATGCCGTATAATACGTGTTATAGGCAAGTGTATCGATTAGCGTTGATAACGCAGATCCTTCAAAGTCATAATCAGTAAAGTCCGACTGCGCTCTAAGGTATTCCTTTAGAGCAGACTTGATATCTTCAAAGTCTAAATTAGCAACTTGAGTATATGGCATTATCGAGTACGCTCTAGGAAGAATTCTACATTTACGGGTGTATCATCCCTGCCTACGATATAGTAACTTAACTCAATATCATATCCGTTATTCTCATCGTTTGGAATACAACGGATAGTGTCAACGGCAATCCTAGGTTCATACTTAGCAAGACAATTGGAAATCTCACCTCTGATGAGACCAGCACTACCATAGTCTAGTGGTTCGAACAACATTCTAGAAATGTTCGATCCTAGATCAGGACGAAATGGACGTTCTCCCCTTACAGTAAGAAGCAAAGCAATAATCGATTGAGCGATAGCTGCTTTATCCTTCACTGTTACCAAATCATCGGAAACAGGATGCTTCTTAAATGTAACACTCAAATCTTTGAATGTCTGAAAGGAAGGCATTTAGACACAGCACGGGATGTCTTTATTTATTCACTCGTGCCAACGCTCTACAAAATCATCAAAACCACCCGCTCCTCCACAAGGACGCTCAAGGCGGTCTTCGGGAAGTGGATATAGTTCTTCCTTCATCTTTGATCTACGACGCTTTGCAGCGGCATCTAGAAGGCGATCACTGTCAGTTTCAGTGATGAGTGTCATACCTTCCTCAATAAATTCTTCGCTTTTGTCTACAGGAAATAATCCCATGTTTAACTCCAGTGATTGTTTGGTCTTTCCCACCAAAAATGTAAATCTTTGATAGTATCATCATAATAAAGTGAAACTAAGTCACTCTTATATTTACTATTAATATTTTCACATAATGATAAAGTGTAGTAATTCTTCTCTACAAACTTTTCCATACACCGTGTAATCCATGTATAGTTACCACCACGAATTACACCTGCCTCGCATAAAACAAAATTATCCCAGTCTAGAACCCAGTCAGCAAAATTAACTTCAAAATCAAGTTTATACTTATTTGCATTTTCGTCTGGAAATGGCACATTGACTGCTTCAATATGAAAAATCTCTCGATCCATAGATAATGAATGCGAGAGATGCTGAGTTACAATACCAGAGTAATCAGGAGACACGCACAAGAAACAAGTCTTTGAGGGATGAATATCCCAATCAGACATCTTGATCTTATACGACATCTCCTGAATGAGTGCCATCTCTTTGTCTTGTGAGATAAACAAAAGTTCTTTCATCGTTCGATAATCATGTTGAAGGACAAGATAATTCTTTCCTTATCGCTCTGATTCACCTCAGTATAGTGATTCGTTGCAGCAGGAAAGATAATTAGAGAACCTTCAGTAATATCATCAGGTTGATGTGTCATTGTTAGCCCTTTTATAAAATCTCCAAAAGGTGAGACAAATGTTGTTGGGGTATGAACTTCTGGATCATACTCAATAAACAAAACAGCACTATACCCAACAGAACCATGGTTATGTACTGTATGGTTCATGCCATAGATTGACTTTTCAAACCACCACCACTGAGGAATAATACTAGTACATCCAACAGCATCACCAAAACGATTGATATCGCTTTCAATAATATCAACGACTGGTTGAAAACTCTCTTTTTCTTCTCTGTTGTAGTTTGTAAGCACGTTATCTTTTAAGGATAACTCTTTCTGCTTATACAGTTCAAGGAGTTTTGGTTTTTTAATATCCCAGTCCCGAATCTGCAGTTTAAAGATCGGGACCGAGAACATTGGATAAGCTTTAACATCCTCCTCTACTGGTAGAGTTGAGAATGATTCACTCATCTCCCTTGACCTCTGTAACGCTTCTTAGCGCCATTACGACTGGTAGCAGCATATTTTGTGTTCTTGCTGCATCCTTGACGTGTGGTTTTGGGTTTCGACTCAATAATCTTCTTACCGCTAAGACCAACTTTTGCTCGTGCCATAATTAATTTTTAATTAACTTACTTATTTTACTAGATAGGTCCTTGACTGTCAACTGTTACAGTTAATGCACCAGCAGACGCTACAATTCCTGCAGGACCAACAGGAGAGGTTAGAAGACTTCCAATGACTGCCATAGGAGTACCATTCACCATAACGGTTGGAGAACCTGTGGATATCACGTCACTATGCAAGTCTGGTGGTATAGGAAGAGCAGCAAAATGTGGTAAAGTAGTATCACCTACCTTATGAACGTTCCTGCCGTTAATAATAACATTAGGAGATGCACTAATATATCCAACAGGACACCATGGACCATGACCTGTAGTCATATCCCATGGAGTATATAACGCAGGAGTATTAGATAACATTGAGTGGTACAGGAACCTTTGGAGTATTTATTCCGTACTCTAATCTCTTAATTGCCGTGTCTTGATCGTTCTGTACGGTCATATGCGCTGTAGAAAGAAAAGTGCCCGCGCTACTAACAATCGTAATGTCAAAGAACACTCTTAACTTCCTAATGTCACTAGGCTTGTAACTAATAATGTCGGAGCAACGCTTTAACCACTCCTCCATAACTGGAGCATCATACATCTTCGCATCTACAAACGTTAATGGGTAAAAACTCTCGGCGCTTATGCTGCTAGGATACTTCCTCTTTAACATCGAAGGATCAAACAATTCCCCCTCTGCCTCTAACTTCTCAATCTTTTCAAAAGTCTCATAATACACCCCATCCCCAGAAATCTTGACAATGGCATTCGGTAACCTCAGTAACCATTCCCTATCGTAGAAGTTACGTTCACTGAAATACCCCGAAATCGTCACCAGAGGCGCTGCACCAGTCGCAAACTCACTATTGAATACAAAGGGTTCATTATACAGTGGACCGACCCACAGGGGACTCACAGGCACCTCAAATTCAGTGTCAAAACTTCTGGTGGTGTCGAATGAAGGACGAGGTTCTTCTAATATGCAGTAAGATGGACCTGTTACTGACATACTGGTGATGACCTCGTTAGGCAGTGTTGGATATGCTTCTATCGTTAGTGAAAAACTTTGATAGGGTTTCACATACGTCGGTTCTGCGTCTGGAAGCGCCTCCACGGTCGGTTTGAACTCATAGTCCCCCGCAGGTAGTCCAAGCAACTTTAAGTACCTTGGAGCGGTTGCTGGGAGGGGATAGAACCCCACCTCGATCTCATCCGTGAATATCTCTGCCATTAGACTGCCCTAGCGACCCTTAGCAAATCTTTCTTAATCCCTTCAACATTATTGTGAAGATAATCTAGCGTATCTGACAGTGTTTCGTACTCACTCGCCTCGGGGCGACGGTACGCTAATGTCGGTCTCTCCAAGTTCGATACTCGCACTTCCAGACTCTCCAATCTCTGCAACAGCACTAGGAGTTTTTCCTCCAAGCTTGTCTGTTGCTGCTCTGACGACGTTTCCATTATTTGAATCTCCTCTCATGAATGATTCCGCTGCCTTCGTCTCGAACTCGTCGCAGAATGCATCAAAGTTACTCAGAATGGCATCGAAGTTTTCAAAATCAACTTTCTGGGGCATTTTTTTCTGGCGGAATTTTTTTATAACGGGACTTTACCGAAATATTTATCGGTCGTCTGGATACTTTTGTAGGTTAGGAAG
>Ga0129345_1000800_pt1 | contig 11747 bp, 32 predicted proteins | sample CPBDNA_FD_94425 | JGI IMG/M metagenome (GOLD analysis project Ga0129345, IMG submission 94425) | Freshwater to marine salinity gradient microbial communities from Chesapeake Bay, USA - CPBay_Sum_20_0.8_DNA | ecosystem: Environmental > Aquatic > Marine > Coastal | place: USA: Chesapeake Bay...
ATTTGTAAAATGGGATGGAGAAACTCCACCACCATCAGTACAAGCACTTACAACCATTCAAGGATATTATTCTTATGAAGAAATGTTAAATATTTTGAGTACTTCTGAATGGACTGCACCTATGGAGGAAATGGTGTAATGGGTGTTTATGCTGGTCCTACTGATAGTTGGATAGATTTATCTTTCAGTAATTCCTTGAATGGTTTGGTAACAGATGGGTTAGTTCTTGCTTTGGATGCTGGAAGAACTTTAAGTTATCCTGGTTCTGGAGATACGTGGTTTGATTTGAGTGGTAATGGGAATAATTGCACTATAGATGCTTCTGGATTTACTTATAATGCATCTGGTTATTTTTCCATGACAGATGGAGGAGGAATAACCAAATCAGGCACAATGAATACTTCAACAACCTGCACTTGTGTATTTTGGATGAGAACCACAGATATTCAATCTTTATTTTGGGGTTCTGCAGGATCTGGTGCATCACATTATTTGGGTGCATATAATAGTGGGAATAAGTTTTATAATGGTAGTTGTGGTTCTCCTACATTTTTTATGGATACGGTATCAAAAGCAAATATATATGATAATATAAGAGATAATCAGTGGCATATGATAGAATTTAAGTCAGTTGATTTTAGTGTATGGACGGACTATACTTTTAATAAGTATTTTGGATTCACTTTTGGTGATGGTGCAATTGCATACTTATCAATATACAATAGAAATCTGACTGAAGAAGAAAGTAAACAAAACTATAATGCAACTAAATCAAGATTTGGTCTTTGAACCATTTCTCAAACTGCCACACCAAGCACTCCATAATACTAGAATATATGCTAATATGATTTTACCTGAAAGGTAAATTACAGTATTATGAAACAAGACCAAGAAATGTTTCCTCATTTGGGATTTCCAATTCGTCTTGAATATCAAGATAATCAAGAACATAAAATATGTTGGTTTCAATGCCAAAATCATCTTGATAAGCACTTAGCTCGGTATAAATTAAAACAAAAAGATATTAAAATAGACTATCAGAATGAAAGTATATTTACACCAATTTCTGTGATAGACAAAGATGAAGAAGTCCTTCCTCGTAAACGTGGCAGAAAACCAAAGCAGCAATTATTTTCTTCTCTTGAACAATTTTTTGAGTAAGTTTTTATTACTGTTAAATGAAATTAAATTTAACCCAAGCACTAATATTTTTAATGCTTTCTAGATGTAAACTACATCCAAATTTTGGTTTGCATCTAATTATATTTGTGTGTCGTTGAGGAAATTAACATGAGTAAACTAAACAAATTTTTAAAGTTTTTCTTTTCTCCATCAGTTAAAAAATCTAGTAAAGATTATCCTGATGTTTATGAAAAAATTGTGGAATTAGAAAAAAGAATAACATTTTTAGAGAAAAAAGATATGGAGACTACTACATCTTTATATCAAGTTCATGGTAAGCTTGACAATTTAAATAAAAACCAGTATACTCTTAAAAACTTTACCCTTGGAGATTCTTAATGACAACATATCATGATATTTGGAATGCAATGAATGAACTTGATTTGATGACATCCAAGCTCGGGTATATCAAGGAAATGATGGAAATTTCTCTAGAACACCTTGATAATGACAAAAGCCGGGCAGAATCTTTGATGTTTGTTTCTTGTGATTATATTAAGTATTATCTTGAAGAACATGATCGCAATTTTAAGAATGCTTGGACAATATCAATTAAAGCTGGTAGAGAACTTGAGGAAACAAGAGAACAACTTTCTAAGCTTACAAATGTAGATAATATACAAGAAACTGTTAGCAACACAGCTGATGAATTAAATAATGGAAAGTAAAAATCTTTTTGTTTGTCCATGTGCTGATGTAAGTCATCAAGTAATAGTATCATTTGATCCAGATCCTGATTTTAATGACTTTATCTATTTTCATATTCATCTATCTGATGTAGGTTTGTGGAATAGAATTAGATATGCTTTTTTGTATATTTTTGGTAAAAAATCTAGATATGGTCATGGAGCATTTGCTGAAGTTCTTTTTGATAAACAACAAACTAAAAATTTAATTGATATACTTACAAAACACTATGAGGTAATGAGCTAATGGCACTATCTGAATCTGTTGAATCAAGTTTGAAAGAAGCCGAGGCTTCACTACGAAATGCACTTTCGTATGCTGCACGACAAGAACGACCATTGGTATGCAAAAGCATTTCTGCTATGATTCAGGAAATTGATCAACTTATAAAAATTGATGAACTTATTGATAAACTTGAAGAACGTATGAATGGAGACAGAAATGGCTGGGGACCTTTTACTCAGTGAAATTATTGGAATAAATTATAAGTTACTTAAAGCTTTAATTTTACATAATACACTAAAAAATAATATAATTGATTGTAAAGACTGGGAAAAAATTATTTCTCGATCATGTGGTGGCACATGGATTCCTGGAGACAAATACATGGCAGATGCCATTAAAGATAACTATGGGTTGAATATCAAATCAGTATTTCGTAACTACAATAAAAGACAACATACTCAGGTGTTAGATTATATTCAATGCCGTGTTCCTATTGCTAATGAATATAATCTTACAGACAATGAAATAGGTGAAGAAATCATTAAGACTCTCGTATCTAAAAGAGAAGAAAGTCTTAATGATTTAAATTTAGAGAAGATGATTGATGTGATCATTGTACACAACAGACAAGATGATTACTATAACACAAGGATATTTTTTGATTGGCATCCATGTTATGAAAATTACACATATTATTGGATAGATCAATGTGGGTATCTTCCTGGCAGATCCAAGTGGAAACTAAAAAGAAATCCCTCGGATGGTTATGGTCAAACACGATTGAGTATCAAAAACGATTTTTCTTTATCTGATTGTGACTTTGATTTTAAATTGTACTCTCCAATGGTACAGGAACCTACAGATGATGAGTTGATTCAATGTTATGAAGATTACGTTACACAAAACCAAATAAAACATTAAGAAATACCACTTTTACACTAAATAATGTTAGGATTTCAACACAATTGAGTGTCATTTATGAAACTTACTACCGAAGAATGGGATGAGCTTTGTGCTCTCAAAGATGCCATCAACTATAATCCAGCAACAGTCCATTATGAGAAAATGGAAAAATTTACAAAATTAATGGTTAAAACTCTCGAAGGTAAAGGAAATCCTCTTGATGGTGTGCCAGTTGAACAACTGTCACACAAGTGTCCCACCGTTGGCTCCCATGCTGTATATTAAGTGAGTCAACAACAGAGGACCACATGGCAACCCGTTCCCGAATCGGCATTATGCTTCCCGACGAGTCTGTTCTTTCGGTGTACCACCACTGGGATGGCTATCCCGAGTGGCTTGGTCGTATTCTCACCACTCACTACAACAGCCGTGAGAAGGCTGCTGAACTGATTGATGGCGGCGATATTTCTGTCTGTTGGACTACAGAACGTTGGAATGGTGATGGTGATGGTTCTTATGGACCTCAATACTACTCTCAGCGTGGTGAAGATTGCCCTCCTCGCCTTGATACCAACAAGTATGATTACTTGGCAGATGGTGAAGAGTATGCCTACATCTTCACGCTCGATGACGAGTGGATCTGCTATGATCGTCACCAGTTTGAAGAGAACACTATGCCCACCATTGTTGAGATTCCTTCGGGAGCACTGGCAGTTTGACAACTGGCACACACCACCCCACACCGGGGTGGTTCCACCCCTATAATGAGTAGGTAAACAACCAACCACCATGACCGTCAACACGTCGCTCTATCAAATCAAGATCATTAACAGCGATGAAACCATTACCGTCTCGTATCGTCGTTGTAAAAAGTGTAAAACTGCCAAAGGCATGGATCGTCAACATAATCGTATAGTAAACGAGACTGTGAATGTCATTCGTAACAGTGGTTTCAAGCGTCTGACTGTCTCTCGTGTGCCACATGACACACCGACCACCGTTTGACCCATAGATCACCAATCAATCCTATACTGACTTCAGTTCAGACAAACGACATGGCACTCATCACTGACACTGTTCAAGACGCCCAGATCCGTCATACGCTTCGAAAAGCGGTCATGAACATGGATCTTCGTCTGCTTCAGCGTATTGCCTACGAGGTTCGTTGTGAAGAAATGGGTATCAGCCCAGATTCTTGGCAACTGTACCCCATTGAAGACTAATTGTAAACCTTATCTTTTTTATTATCATGAGCAAGCAACTTCTGATTTCTATGCTTCGTAAAGGTTCCAATGGACAAGAAATTCTTAATATTCTTGATACTATCATTGGAGATACAGTGACAGCTGAGCCTGAAATTGTATCTGCTGGTCCTATGCCCACTCTTGACGAAATTTCTTTCTGAACATGATTTCTCTTCCCGTCGCCAACTATCCTGTCGTTGAAGATACGGATGAAGATTCACATATTGATCAAAATGACTTGAATGTCACATTGACATATGCTGAACACGAAATGATTTGTGACGTTCTTCTTCGGGCATCAGACATCATGTATTTTGCCTGTCCAAGTGGATTTCATGACATGCCTATTGATAGTGAACTAATTCAACGTTATTCTCTCATTGAAAATCTTCGGGAAAAATTTAATGTTTTTTGGGAAGATCGTTTTAGTAAAACATAAATTAAATGAATAAATGATAACTAAAGATGGATATGCTACGGTCCCCTGCGGGGACCGTTTTATTTTAATACACAACGGATTCCAGCTCAGTGATCATGCCACAGATGCCGAAGCCATCGAAGCGATCAAAAAGCATAGAGAAAAAGAGAAACAAAAGACAACGAAACGTAAATCTAAATAATTAAAAAATTGGTGTTCAGATGAGATCAAGATACGAAGGTAGTTTTTCTCTATCAAGAGATACAACCACTAAAGAAATGCTTCATTGCTTTGCTTTAGCTTATTTTGCTGTTTGTGAAACTTCTGGACAAGAACCTACCATAGAAGGATTGGTTGACGCTCTATCTGAAGAAAAATATACCAAATATAACAGATATATCTCTTATCCTCTTACCTCTTCTGAGCTAACAGCATCTCAGAAAGATAAGATGAAAACTATATACGAAGCATTTCCTGCTCTTAATTCATCAATTTTAAACACTTTAGAAGAACTACATCAACTAAAATTAAGTATCAAATCAATAACAAAAAAGAAAGTAGATACTAGAACCAAAAAGGATGTCAAAGATCTTGCTTCGTTCAAAAAGAAACAAGAAGCACTGGTAAAGAAAATTAAATCATTTAGAGATAAGAAATCATCCTTTGTCGTCAATAGAACAACATCAAAGACATCATTTGAAAGAAAGTTTTATATTTTTACAAAAGATGCCATTGACGCTTTGAGCTGGGTGGAGAGTGCCTTTTGGACAGCCAAAGTACTAAAAGATAAAAATATAATCTCAGGTGGCTATGCTTCATACATTTACTGTCATTCAACTAGCTATCATGTTAGATTGGTTAAAGACATTCCATTAACTGAAGCGTGTCTTAGAATAATTGCCGAGAATGGAATTAGTACAAGAGCAGATATGCTGAATCCAGCAGACATTTATGCTATTAAAACATCATCATTTAAATCAGTTGTTGATTCGTATAAACAAGAAACATCAAAAATCATTAATGGCGAAGTATCAAATGCTACTAGTTTTAATTTACTGACTCGTAGACTAATTACAACTAAAAAAGTTATACCTATTTCTCTCAAGAAAAGCACATCACCAAATCCAACAGTTTATTTGACAGGCATGACACAAGATTTGCCTTCTGAATTAGAACCATTGGTTGATGAATATACAGAAGTAATAGATTACTTTTCATCTATTAATGACCCAGTGAAATTGAAAGCACAAATTAATACACTAGTTACAATCAACAAAATAGATTATAAACACACCATCGAAACATTTGCTGTAAACTTTAGCTTTAATTATTCTAATCTATCAAATAACATACCAAAGCTACAACGCAAAAACATAGTATTGAGCGATGAACATTATAATTTGGTTACAGCTTCTATGACATGGAATGCTTTACCAACTGATGGAGGAGGTAGAGTCATTGGAGCATACACTGGTGGTGCTGGATTCACTCTTGTTGCAGATATATTGAAGAAATATCCAGGAACAAGAACAATATTCAATCAAATAATAGAGAAAAGAAAGATAGCATTTGTTGCTGCCTTATCATCTGTTGGTATAACAGTACCAAATAACAAATTACCCCAAATATTAAACAAACAATCAATTATCAATGAATCCAGAGATCAGGAACAAATAAAATTATCGTTATCATCATTCTTGCCATCTAAAGTATCAAATACCACATTAAAAAATAACATCTATGGTCTCTATTTGGTGACACTTAATTCTTTATTGATAGAAAAAAGTATCACTGGATCTAACAGTGATGATGCAAGACAAATAAAAGAAATTTGGGCTGCTTTAGGTGAATTTGCTTCTGATATATCAAATGAAAAAATAGAAAGCTTGTTGCCAAAATCAACCAGAGAAGCATATCACTATGGTGCTAAATCACAAACAGGTAGACAGAGAAGATCGTTGAAACAATATGCTAAAATAGCTCATCAAGAAAACAGAGTAGCAAAATTAGAAGCATTGTGGTTTTTCATGAGTGGAGGATCTGCCCACTTAAATCATTACTTCAAAAAACAAATAGCATTGACCATTTATGGTTTGATTACCAAAAAAGGTTCAAAGATATTTTATCTTGAACCCAATGGTGTATATAAATCTGGAGAGAAGAAAGGACAGAAGAAGTTTAAGAGTATATCAGATTCTCTCGGCTTTAGGTCAACCCCATATTATCTAATCGGAAACAGTGGATCAGATTAAATTATCTTATAACACTTGACAATATCACGATTACTGTATAAAGTAAATTAGATTCTATCATCATCATGGCAATTCCATTTCGTTGGTTCTTTGTTTTGCATTATCAAGATCAAAAAGGAGAAGAGCACATAAACTATGGAATAACAACATGTGAAAAAGCAAATACAGCATATAATAGAGCAAAGAAGTGGTGTACAGAGAATAATCATATTATGGTGTATTTTGATGCTAACGTGTCGCCACAACACTACAGGGAAAAGCCAGAGCTGTATACATTAGAATTTTAAATCAATCGGGGGCTTGACAGCTCCCCCTTGCCATGCTATACTAATGAAGTAGTCAAGGGAAATCACCGATGAAACCCTATCCTCTCGGAATCGACAATCCCTATCGAATCTGCCAGGTTTATGGTAAGAATCGATGGGCAATTTATAGTCGTGATACCTTTCAAAAAATTGCAGAATTTCCTACCGAAATGCAAGCATATTCTGCAAGACGTGCAATTCTTCGTTTTCAAGGTTACAACGCATGATTATCATTGTCGCTATTATCTTTTTAATCATTTGCATTTACAGTCTATCAAAAATTCCAGATATCGAAACATATAAAGATACTGGATTCTATGGAGAAAATATGAATGACTGAAGATTTTATTCGATTAAATGTTCATGAAATTGGTATTCTTCTTTCTGCATTAGAACTTCTTGATGTAAGCGAAGAAAAATACATTGCGAAATATTATGGAAGTGTACCAGCATTGCATGAAAAACTTCATAAAATTTGGCATCAAATGGACATTTCTCAAATTGATCTACAAAATGACATTGCACCATCATTCTAATGAAAAAATGTGTGATTTTGTTTTTTAGTTTATATGTAATTGTTATGTTGTACAATGGATTTTTAATTGTACGAGACATGGAATTATTTGAAATGCATAATTTTTGTTTAATTTTCCCACGTAATCCCAACTGCCCTCAAAAACATGAAGTTTGATGATCTGAAGTTTGAATCTCATCCAACACTAAAAATGGAAGATGCAATTCAAGCATTGCATTTTTTTGATAATGGATATGGAATCAGTGTAGTAAGATTTCCTGGTTCCTATGGATTTATTGAAGACTTGTATGAAGTCGCTGTTCTTCGACGTTCAGGCGAAAACGACTTCGTGATATGCTATGATACACCCATCACAGATGGCATCATTGGTCACTGTGACGAAACCGAAATCGAAAATCTTATGGAGGACATCTCAAAACTATGACAGAAGAAATGGACATCGATTTACTTCTTTGGAAAGCCTTCGAAGAAGAAGCTGCGGAACTTGAAGTGACAGTGGATTACTATGTTGCGGAATTTCTGTGAGGAATACGGATGAAGATCATTGTATTTGTCCTTATTGCTCTGTTAGTATCAGAATATACTATCAGAAAAGAAAGAAAGCAGAATCAAATACACCAGAATAAATACAGTTTGTATCAATTAAATTAAAAAATGCCAACTACAGAAGAAATTCTTGAGGAATATGCTGAACTCGTAAAAAGACAGCAGGCTGAGATCATTGATTTACGAAGAGATAATCAAAATTTAACTCAAATTATTCAAAATCTGTTAAACAAAGAGTATGATGTCTGATCTTATTGTTGATTTTGAAAGTCACCTTCGCTGTGGTTATGTTTACATGGCGGAGATTGAGTTAGAAATGCAGGATTCACCAGATGACGCTCCATCATCTATGTCTGCAGATGTTTATGTTGTTGCTCAAAATCACCATCAAGCACAATATATTGTTCTGAGTATGTACCCAGATGCCCTCAGTATTTACGTTATTGCAACACCTATTACAGAATATGAATATGCCGCACGAAGAAACAGAAGTATACTATGATAATGAAGATTCACGAAAACAACTCTTTCGAGAATTAGACACCAAGTATTTAAATCCACACTATGAAACTGTTGTAGAAGCAATTTTACAAGAGTTTGATTTTGACAACTAACCCCATTATCTCAGGAGAATCATGGAACACGAAGAAATGTATTTTGTATTTGGTTCACAGGCGATTACTATTGATGAAGTCGGAAATCCTATTATATGTGATGTTCTAAAAGATGGCTCAGTTGATTGGGATTCTTATGATCTCATTGATTGGCTAGATCTTCTTCCTGATCAATATCAACTGTATAAAGCAGCAGTTGATTTTCTGCAAAATTATTCTCTTCCTGTATACGTCAAATGAATCAGTATCTCCATCGCCCGTCAACTCTTGTAGTGGATCATATTCGTGATTTACTGCAACCAATTTCAGATTATAAGTCTGGAACTCATACAATTCACCCACTACCAAAATCAAATCTTACAAGAAGAGAAAATCAATTGTTTTGGAGATACCATGGGCATTTCCCATGTGAGTTTGCAAAAGCAATTCAATCTTTTCTTCCAAATCATTATGAATTTCTTGAATATGATCATCTAAAAAATCAATTAAGAGTGGAGGTTAAATGACACAGGAAGAAGATGATAATCAACATGAATATGAATCTGTATCTCGACAATCAGATGAAATTCTAACACACATGCAAGATCGTTTTGAAGAATTGATGTCAAATCAAAGAACAGATGATGCTATTTGCATAGGTGATGAGTTTCTTGAATGGATAAGACAAGACCCAGATGAATTGTTTCTTTATTATAATGAAAAGGAGTTACAAAATGAATACAAATTCAAAAGACGAAAATAGTTCCGCATTTGAAAAACTCTTGTTGTGACTGGGTTGTTGTCAACAATACCTTTGAGTTTTCCACAGGGATGTGGAAAAACCTGTGGAAAACTTAATGTTTAAAAAAACATAGTTGTGTGTTTTGATTCTCTGACAAAACCTTTCGCATAATGTTGCTGAAAGCTTAGAAATGTGCGGGGGTGTACTTTATTGTCGTTAATTGTTGCAGAATGCTTAGAAATCTACGGAGGTGTTGTTGTCTTAGCCCACCACCCTTCAAAAGTCAAGGAGTTGTATGACAGATCTTAAAGTGGCACAAAGGGTCTTGACAACAGCCTGTCAAGGGCTCCTAGGACACTTTGATAACTGGCACAGGGGGCTTGACAGACTCAAAGATTGATGCTAGTATGTGTACATGAAATTGAGGAATTCTCAAAAAAACAAAAAATTGAAAAAATCAAAAATTTAAAAAATTCAGTTTTTTGTTTTTTTGAGAATTTTGAAAATTTCAAAATCTCAAAAATTTAACTTTAACAATTAATTGTAAACTATGAAACTGATTGAAAACATTGATTCTACTGCCATCAACGCCGTTAGTGAAGATGATGACAACATTGTAACTGTTACCTTTAATAGTGGTAAGAGCTACAATTATCGTGATATGACTGGTAATTTCGTAAATTCTGTTGAAAATGCAATGGAAAACAATCAAAGTGTTGGTCGTCTGTTCAATAGGGCATTGAAAGAAGACCAAACTCTTCAAATTGTTACTGTTTGACCACTAAATACTACAAAACCCCACAAATAGGAGTCAATTGAGTTAAAAAATGGCAAAAAGCACTCGTAAGTACACAGAATCTTTTAAAGATCTGCATCTTGAAGATGATTTTGAAGACTTTGGCTATGAAGTTCAAAATCAGAAACGTTATTCCACAAGGAATAAACGACAAACCAAATTCAAGGATTACGATGATTATGTTGAATGGGATTAAATAACAAAACCGGGGCATTAATGCCCCTTTTTTATTAGATACTCCTTCAAGCCATTTCTAGCACGTTTGAATATTTTTGGCTCTATGACCCGTGACAGTTTCCAAAGTGGCACAGAGGGGCTTCCAGGGGGCTCTGGTGGTGTTATTCTTTAGGAGTCGTCGGGAACACCCCCATGAAATTCTCCATCAACACCAAATTCTTCTACATTGGCTGGGATCTGAAGAATACCTATCACATGGAAGAACAGTTTGGTATTTCTGTTTGTAACTTCTATGTTGGATATTATACTGGTGATGGCTGGTGTGCTGGCTTTCTTGATAAGAATGGCTGCCTGCCCTGAGTATAGCATAGAGCCCTTCGGGGCTCTTTTTTAATGTTTTGTTATAATTATTTTATTGCAGGTTCGGTGGCGATCATTTTATCATCAGGCTTACCCCAGCCCTCATTCGCTTGTGATCATATTATAAGGCATGGGATGGGGAGGTGTGGACAGCCTGAGACAGTTTGGCAAGTGGCACAAAGGGGCTTGTAGGTGGCTCTCAGGGGTGCCATACTATGTGCATCGAGGGGCAAGAGAGCCACCTCGACCAAACCACTATTCAAGAGGACTTATGACTTCCCAGCAACTCCTGCAAACCGCCCGTGATGTGATGGTGTGTGGTGCTGATGCACAACGCAAGATTCTGCAGAACAACGCCATCGCCCAGGGTCGAAGCCAGGATCAGGTTCGTAAGGCTAGCACCATGAGGCTGGCACTGTGGAGCCGAGGCTTCAAGTCCGCCATCTGAACTGGCACAGGGGGGTTGACACAGCCCCCCACCACCTGTTATTCTTGATCTGTACCTAAGGGATTCACCCCATGGCATTGCTTTGTGACAATTACCACTTCTTCAATCGAATTGATGGTCATGATGAGATTATGGATGCATGTGCTCGCTGGGTTGACCATTACAACTTTATGGCTTCAATACCCTGGAACACTGAGGCAGACACTGCTATGTTTGAGGAAGAAATGTCCGAGTACCTTTGTTATGATGTATGATGGTTGAAACTTATTCTTTTTCTGGTGATGCTGTGACAGTTCTTGGACTGGTCGGTGTCATCTCCACTGGCATCATTCTG
>Ga0129345_1000803_pt1 | contig 11728 bp, 11 predicted proteins | sample CPBDNA_FD_94425 | JGI IMG/M metagenome (GOLD analysis project Ga0129345, IMG submission 94425) | Freshwater to marine salinity gradient microbial communities from Chesapeake Bay, USA - CPBay_Sum_20_0.8_DNA | ecosystem: Environmental > Aquatic > Marine > Coastal | place: USA: Chesapeake Bay...
CGCAGGCGAGCCTTGATCGTGGAATTGATCAGCGGCTCAACGATCTGGGTGGGAACGTCGTCCTGCTCACCTTCCTTGCGGCGCCGGATCTCGGCATAGCGCTGCCGGTACTGACCGCGCTCGCCTGGGGCGATGGTCGTCAGCAGCGCCTCAAACTGGTCGTCGTTGCGCGAGGCGCTCCAGGCGGAGCCCACCTGCGCTTCAACGCCCTGCAAGAACTCGTCCATCCCAGATGGGTCGTACCCACTGCCGGCCACATCGGTCAGGGTCTTGTTGGCGCTGGCGGCAGCCTCAAACAGCTTGAAGGCCGGCACCCCCTGCGGGTTGTCCTTGGACAGGGCGTATTTGGCGATCACCGCCTGGATCGCTTGGGCCTTCTCGGGGCCGTCCGGCATGCCGTAGGTGGCGGCAGCAAGCTCGTCCTGGAAGGCCTGCATGCCCTGCTCGTCCCGGCGCTGCTGCTGCTGCCACATCGCCTGGCCGATCTTGTGGCCCTCCTCCAGCATCTCGATGCCATAGAGCTCTCCGGCCGGCGCGCGGCGGCCGTTCTTGTCGACGGGGCCGGCTGCTGCGGATTGGAGGATCCGATAGAGCTCTTTGTCGCCAGCGCCTTCTGCCATCTGCGCCAGGCGGACGAAGTATTCCCGCTTGAACGCCGACGCTTCGCCGGGGATCCCGGAGTTCAGGCGTAGCTCGTCACCGATCTGGGCGAACCTCACCATCAGGCCCCGCTCCCAGGCGGCGCGGTTTTCACCGAGCCTGGCCACCTGGCGGATCTGCTGGCCGGTGACCGGATCGAACTCGGTCCACTCGATCATGCCGGTGGTGCGCGCCTTCTCGTAGGCAGCGGCCGCATCGACAGACGCCTGCCGCCAGGCCGTTTCCTTCTGATACTTAACGTGATTGCTGTAGTGGAGTTCCGTTACCTTGTCGCCCGCCTGAGCGATCTCGGGCAGCACGTAGTCGATGAAACCGGGGCTGCTCTCTGACAGCCCATAGCGCTCCGTCACCCGCTTGACGGCGCGGGCCTTGATCCGCTCCAGTTCCGGGCTATCAAGCGGCAGCTCCTCGACCGCCGGGGTGCTGCGGTATTCCTGCAGGATCTCGGAGGTGACCTTGCTCGCGGCGATCCGGCTGAGCTGGTTCACCCGGCCGGCTTCGCGGAACGGGTTGACCCGATCCATCATCATCCCGGCCACGGGATCCTTGTTGGCCAAGCGCCGGTTCTCGTCGGCGTACTCACCGGCCGACTGCAGCATCTGCTGGTTGGCCAGCACCGCGGCGCGCGCGGCTTCGCTGCGGCCCTTTTCGTATTCGGTGCTGGCGTAGAGCTCCACCCCATACTTCGCCAGGCTCATCAGCCCCTGGCTGACGGGGGCCAGGGCCTGCGCCAGCTCAAGCATCTGGTTAGAGCCTTGGACGCTGCCGCCGCTGGCCTGAGGGATGACGCGAATGCCCTGCGGGTTGGGCATCATCTGCGGCTGGGCCGGTGCCGGCACGTTGCGCCGCACCGGTTGGATGAACGAATCGACCGGCCGAGCCGCGGGGGCGATCTGATTCAGCGGGAGGTTCTCAGCCATCAGTTCGTCTACCTCTTGCCGGAGCTGGAGAAGCTCTTGAGGGTGGAGTAGGTGCTCAGGCCGGCCTGCACGCCGCCCAGCAGGCCGCCGGCAATGCGAAGGCCAGCCGCTGCGCCGCTCGGGCCCGCGCCGGTCATGGTCGGAGCAGGAGCTTCAAGCAGTGATGGCAGCGGCATAAATGGCGCGATCGGTTCCATGTAGGGCTGCGCCTCGTAGAAGGTCTGCGAGTTGTATTGATTCAGGTACTGAGCAACGGCGCCCGCCTGCTCGCGCGTGTACTGCCGCTTGCGGAATCCGTCGTTGATCTCCTGGATCGTCATGTAATCCCCGACCTGGCGGGCGTAGTCGTTGATCAGTCGGTCGACCGATGCGCCTTCGCGTTCCGTGGCCATGACCCTGCTGCGCGCCTTCAGGGCGGCAACTTGGTACTGCTGAAACGCAACGGCATTGCGCACCCCCTGCTCGGCGGCGGCCTGGCTGATGGCCTCACTGCTGGAGATGAAGCTGCTGCCGGCGGCGGCGCGCGTCTGCGCCACTACCTCGGCCTGGTTGATCTCCTTGAGCAGCTCGTAATTGCGCAGACTGCGGCTGTAGGCAAGATTTTGGTTGTAGTTGACCGTCTCCTGCCAGTAGTTGTACTGGGCGTTGGCGTCAGCGATTCGCCGATTGAAGCCCGCCTGCCACTGCGCAAATCGCGTGTTGGCGTTCTGGAACGCCAGTTGATTCACATGGTCCTGTCGAGCTGCTGCGTTTTCGGCGCCAGCCCCAAGGATCCCCAGGCCGCCCTGGGCAGCCCCCATCGCAAGTGAGATGCCGGTGATGGGATCCATCAGCTCGCCCTCCAGAAGTGGCAGAACAGCTGAGCGCTGCGCCCCATGGGGGCTGGTGTGTCGATGGTGAAGCCCAGGTGCTCAAGCCAGCGCAACGTGGCCCGGTTCGAGGCCAATGCCCAGTTCTCGAGGCAGCCGGCGCCATCGCGCAGCAGGCCATCCACCCACACCCGGCCGCCACGAATGAACTGGCGGCGATGGCTAGCTGTTGCGAGCAGCTTGTCGGTGCCCAGCAGCCAGATCAACGATCCATTGACGCCGCAGATGCCCACCGGCTCACCATCATCTGCATCTATGCAACGACAGATTGAACTGCTTTTCCAGCTCCCGATCACGGCTTCCTCCCCTGTGATCCCATGGCTGTAGAGCACCTCGAGCTGGTCTTGATAGCGAACTCGACTTGCAATGCACTGCACTCGTGCAGGAGTTGGTTCAGACCAGTTCATTGCAGGCTCCTCGCTTGGCTTGTGATCAGGCCCACCCACTCGCAGGTACTGAACTTGCAGGGGTGGATGGTGTCGTTATGGATCTCGACGATGCAGTTCTCGCCCTTGCTGGCAATCGGGATCTGGAACACTCCCTCGAAATACCGGTTGGTCTCGGGGTCGTAGCCGTTCGCCATCTGACTCCCTAGGGAGGAGTTGCGGCTGCCGAGCACCGTGCCATCGAACTTGTAGATCGCCGTGTCGCGGCGTTCCGCCATCACGTAGATCTCGAAGTACGAGGTTTCGTGATACCGGAGCTTGGCGTGGCGAACTTGCGTCCGCTCGACGTTGGCCGCCGCCTTCCCGCCACCAATCTCCTTGTAAAGCTTGAAGCGGGTGAAGCGATACACGAAGTCGTAGACCTCACCGAAAAACACCGGTGCAGCGGACCAGTCGCCGTTGGCCACGATCGTGTTGCCACTGCTTGCCGTGCCCAGTCGCACACCGCCATTGCTGGTCATGCCATAGCCGGACCAGGCCTGCGTTGGTGCCTTGATCGTGTACGGCAGCGTCCAGGTGGTCTGCTTGGTAGTGGCGTTGTAGGTGCCGGCTGCTACTCGAATCGCGGCCGGTGTTTCGGTGGTGGTTGAAACCCGCCTGTCCAGCAGCAGGGGGTAGGGGTTGGGCGTGACGTCGCTGAGGCGATCGGCGACCGGCATCTTCTCGAGCCACACCTCAGTGCCGTACTCCACCAGCAGATACATCACCTCCTGCACGCAGAGGATCTGCAGGATTCGATCGGCACCATTCAGCTTCCAATGGCTCCAGCTGCTCTGCGCACGCTCAGCCCCGCCGCCGGTGTTCCGGTAAAAGTATTTGTAGACGTAGATGCGGTCGGTGAAGCCGCTCTTGCCCGACACTGCAAACCAGCTGTTGCCCGTGTCGTTGGCCGTGAGCTTGAACACATCCGCTGGGATGTAGCTGCTCACGTAACCGGTCAGATCAGACGCATCCGCCACCAGCGCAGTTCCCGCACCGCGGACACTGAACTCACGGAACTGACTCCATTGGCCGTTGGCCTGGCAGAAGATGATCGTGCCCTGCACCGGAATGGGCCTGCAGTCAGGGTCGATCTCGTACTGGGTCAACACCGTGATCTGCGCGGTCGCCGGCGTCAGGACCGTCTCGGCGGCGTTGAACCTGAACTGGATCTGGTCAGAGAAGATGATCAGCTCGTCTTGATACGGAATCGCGTAACGAAGGATCGACACGCGGTTGTTGCTTGCCGTCAGATCAATCGGATCTGTGTCGAGGACTGCGGTTACGGTTTCCGGGAAGAAGTCGAAAAAGGCGCGAGTGCGGCTAAGGATGACATTTTCATCCGCCAGGAATCCAAGCCTGTTCTTGTAGATGAACACGTCTTGGATTGGATAGCCGATAAAGCTGGGGTCCGGCGCCGTGTCGTAGTCACCTGCCGTCCGCTCGCCCCAGCTCGGAATCGTGATGCCGCCCTGTGTGCTGCCATTCGCCGGGCCGAAGTAGAACGTCCCATTCGGCAGCCGCACCAGCAGGTGCGGCATCGTCGCCGAGTTGATCTTGTATTCAACGCCAGGGCTGGGAGTTTCTTGCCAGGAGCCTTCGCCAAACGTACCGGCGCCTGTGCGCGGTACGAACTTCACGTAGTAGCCGTCAAACTTGTTGCCCGGATCTCCGACGATCTCCACCTGATAACCCTCAGGCGCGATCGTCGGCAGCTCGGTAAAGGCCTGCACCGAGTCTGTAATCGCTGTGATGTCGGCGTTGGCTCGCGCGTCTGACGCCGCAACGGTGATCGCGCTGCTGCTGGTGAGATGCAGCACCGACCCCTTGCGGGCGATCGTTACCCCAGTTACTCCGGCAAGCGCCGTTTTGATCTGGTCGGCGATGTCCTCGGTGCTGATGCGGTTCTCGGTTGTAGTGCTGCCGCTGACCACCACTGGCGCCACTGCGGTCTGCACGGTCGCCAACGTGCCGTTCACGTTGACGTTGTAGGTCTGGCCGTAGTTGGCGGCTTTCACCCAGACCAGCGTTTCATGGGCAGCAGGCCTGGCAACAGCCGGCGCCAGGCTGGCGTCCATTGCAGGCACCGCTTTGGTGTTGGAGATGAAGGTGTAATCCGCAATCGTGGCCGCCCGGATGTCGCTCGTGGCGCTCACCACCGATGACAGGTAGCTGTAGCCCGATGGCGCGCTGACCGTCTTCTCGTTGCCATCGAGGTCAAACACCTTGATGGCGGTCTTGCCGACCACCACCAGATACTTCTCTGCGGAGTCCCTGAGGATCTGGTGGAAGTAGACGTCCCCGAAACTGCTGTTGCTGACCTTGGCGACGACATGCGTGGACTCACGCTTGCGCAGCCCCTCGGCCAGGGAGCTCATGCCATTGATCTGTGTCTCGCCTTGGCTCGGCTCGCGCTGCGCGTCCGGCTGCTGGCTGATCCCCTGAATCAGATTCGGGATCGTGTAGCTGACGAGGTTAGCCACGCAGATACCCCCGGTTCCTGCCCAGCAGACCCATGCCCGGTGAGTACGTCGGCATCGGTCTGAGCCCGGGTCCGCCGGTCAGGCTGTTGGGCTGCGCCTGTTCGATCTCGACGCGCTGCAATTCCACCAGCGCCATCTGCTCATCCAGCGCGGTGTACTTGAAGATCGCGTCAGAGCCCAGCACGCGGCTGCTGAACACCCGGGCTGAGCGAATCACGATCCAGCGGTTGAACGCTTCAGGGCACTCATCCCACGGCAGCAGCCAGACCACATCCGCTTCAAGGCTGGGGATGTCGGCGCCCAGGATGTAGGTGCGTTTCTCACGGTCGTAGACCCGCTGCCCACGCAGCTGGAAACGCCCAGCCCACTGGTAGGCATCAGGCGCGAAGGACACGACATTGGCTGGCACCACGATCTGGTTGGTGCCGGCGTCCTTCACGAACTCATAGCCCTGTTCACTGTTCCAGCTCCAGCCTCTGGTCTGCCCCTCCTTGTGAAACTCGAGGATGGTGCGCTCAGCCATGGTCGCTTCCACGACCTGCTGGTTCTCAAGATTGTTGACCGGCTGCTCGCCGATGTTCTGCAGGCAGATGTTGACCGCCTCAAGCAGGGTTGTCCTGCCGGGTGTTGTTCCCTGATTTGCGAGGCCCATCTGAGCACTGCAGGGGTGCAGTCTTCATGCTATCGGCAGGCACAAAAAAGCCCCCCGCCAGGAGCGGCAGGGGGCTATCCCGGTTCTCCCAGCTAAGGCTACGGGAGCTCAATCACACCTGCACACTCAGCACGCAGGACACCCATGCCGATCGCCATACGGCTGACCATCAGGCTGGCCTGGTACATGATGTTGAAGTCGCCGCCCTGAGGGGTGACTTGCAGGCTGGGGCTGCGCAGGGTCAGCACACCGATGGCATCGCGGTGGAACACGATCGCCTTGCACTTCGACAGATCCTGCTGATAAGCGGTGTTCTTGTCGTAGGCGCCGTTGGTGTAAGCAGCCTGGGTGACGTGGTTCGACTCGATCACGGGGACGCCCTTCACGCGCAGCACACGGCCGCTGGCGAAGGATCCGTTCTCGCCGCTGGCTCCATTGAAGTCCGCGTTGATGGCGCGGGTGGAATCCAGCAGCACGTCGTACTCATCGGGACCAACCACACAGAGGAGATCCTCGGTGGGCACGTCCTTCTTCTTCATCGCCACCTTGAGGGCGCTGATCTTGGCGACCAGCTCATCGCCCTTGGCATTGGAAGTGGCAGCGGCATAGCCAGCCGAGAGGGTCTGGCTCTGACCGATGCGGCCGGCGTTACCGGCTTTGGCCAGGGGTTCAGTGGTGGTCTTGGCAGCGGCGTACAGCACACGTGCAGCACGCTTGTCCCACTCCCGGGCGAGGGCTTGACCCAGCTGATGGGTGACGTCCTGGCGGACGTCGTAGTAATTCATCAGCTCGTCCAGGTCGTAGATCACCTGGTCGGCAATCATCAGACCATCGAGGTTGATGATCTGCTCATTGCGGTCGCCGGGGCTGTTGGTGGCGCCCAGGATCGGGGTGCCAGGAACGTGGTAGCCGGCTTCTGCCTTGCCGCTGACGGGGAACGCAGCGGACTTGCCACCGCGAATGTTACGCTCACGCACCTTGCCCTTGAAGACGCAAGCGCGATCGAACGCAGACAGCAGCTCGGCAATACCGAGTTTGAGGAACAGGGCATCAACTGCACCTGCGCCTTTAATTTGACCAATCCGGTCGAGAGAAGCGTTGGCCATTGGCCTTTAGGGATAGCGAGCTTCTGTCCTTTGTTTGGCTGAGCGGGGTATCTCCCTAGGAAGGCCCGTTCAGTTGCACGGGTGCAGAACAACTCATGCCCTGACCTTACATAAAGACATTCGACCTGGCGAGGGTCTTGTCGTACCACTGCCGGTACTTCGGGTCGGTCTCATACAGGAACTTGCCGTTCTTGTCCCGCTTGCCGCGGGCATCAACAGCCTGCTGGTCGCTCTCAAACACGTCGGTCTTCACGGCGCTGCCGCCACCGATCAGCTTTGGCTCCTGGCCGCCGGCGCTGGCCCGGGCCTGCAGCTGCTTGATGGCAAAGCGAGCGGCAGCCTTGTTGCCACTGTCCACCGCGGCGTTGTAATCCGCCAGCTCCTGCGGATCGAGGTTGCTCATCGCCCACTGGCTGAGCTGCTGAAACTGCTGCTCACCGCCGACCATGCCCTTCAGCTCAGCCACGTCGGCATCGGTGAGGCCCGGGGCTGAACTATCTGGAACCGCCGGAGAGTTGCCCTTCGCTGGTGCCACGCCCTGGAGGTAGGTCTCCACCACCTCGCGGGGCAGACCGCCTTTCTCCACCAGGGCATCGACATAGCTGCTGACGTCCTGGCCGGCATAGACCTTCTCCGCCATCTCGAGCGGGTTGATCTCTGCGGCCTCGATGGCGGTCGCCACCGTGTCGCCATACAGCTGCTTGCCCAATTCAGGGGTGTATTGATCGGGGGTGATCGCAGGCTGCGGCTCGGGCTCGCTCTGCGCTGGCTGCTGCCCCCGCTGGCTGATCAGCTTCTGCGCCTCGAGGTAGGCCTTCTCCAGCTCCTCGGTGCTCTTGAACTTGCCGGCCAGCAGCGCCTCGCCTTCATCGGTTGATTCGGGCTGGGTGTTGAGCTGCTGCTGTTCCTGCTCGAGCTCCTGCAGGAATCCGTCGATGAGATCTTCCTGGCCGGGTGCCACCAGGTCTTGCAGCTCGGGGCTTGGTGTTGCGGTCATGCGGGTGGTTGTTCAGTGGGTTGGGGTTCAGCCATCTGCTGGCTGGCGGCCGCGGCATTGGCCAGCTTCTGCGGGTCAGCCATGCCGGCCGCCATTGCTTGCTGAACCATTGCGGCCTGCTGCTGGGCTTGCTGTTCCTGCGCCAGCTGCTCTTCCGTCTTGACCAGGCCAATGATGTCCATGCCCATGGCACCGGCCAGGCGGCGGATCAACTCGGCTGGCATCACGTAGGTAGCGATGCCCTCGGGCCCCAGCGACTGCTGGAGGATGGTCATGAAGCGAGCGGTCTTCTCGAGGTCATTGCCCCGGCCAACAGCAGCCAGGCCGACGCTGACCACCGGTTGCACCAGCCCCTCCGGCAGCTTGGGCAGCTTGCCCCTGCGGGTCAGGATCGCCAGCTTGCGGGAGACGTAGGGCTGCTGGAACTCGGTGGTGAGGATGGCGTAGATCGAGCCGAGTGAGTTCTCGATCTGCAGCGCCTGCAGCCTCACCTCTTCTGCAGTGGTGCGCTCTGAGTCGCGCACGTCGGCAAGCATGAAGGCCTGAGCCAGCCGGGCCTCGATCCGTGCCAAGCCCTGGGCCGCGACGTTGAGATCAGCAGCCTTGTTCACCTGGATGGTGAAGACGTCATCAGGGTTGCCGGGCAGGTAGGCGCCATTAGGTGCCTCGGCCAGCTTCTTGGGGTTGGCGATGCCGCTGGGCTTGACCAGGTGCTTCACCTGGGCTGACACCAATGAGCCCTCGGCAATGGCCTGGCTCAAGGCCTCAGCGGTTTGCAGATCGGCGATGCAGGCCGCTTCGACGTAGCCAGGGGAATAGCCCTGCCCGTCGATCCGGTACATGCGCAGCGGCAGCCAGGGCGACTCACTGACGCTGGCAGTCCCGCGGGAGCCGGGGATCTCCTGATGCTTGATCTCCTGATACCACTTGACCTTCTTCCCTTCCCACTCGATGTGGGTGTAGAGCCGAACGACACGCTCGTACTCCGGGGTCACGTCGTCATCGACGATCCCCTGCACTTCGCCGTCTTCCTCTTCGAGCAGTTGCCGTGCGTTGCTGGGCAGCGATTCAACCGACAGCTGTTCGCAGACAATCGCCTCGATGGGGTTGCCCATCAGGTCGCGGCGACACACGTAGCGGTTGAGATGGAAGCACTTGAGCCCCTCATCTGACACGTACATCAGCACGTTGCCGCTGATGATCAGGTGCAGCAGCATCTCGTGGACTGCCACTCGGTCGTTGCTGGTCTCGATGCTGCGCAGCACCGCCCGCTCGAGCCTGGCGAGAGCCAGATCGAACTCGCTTTTGGAACGGCCCAGTTCTTCAGGCGTGGCACCGGCAGCCTGCATCTGCTGCTCGTTCTTGGCCATCTCGATCTCGTCGATCGTGAAGCGGAAGAACGTCTCAGTGGGTGGCAGCAACGCCAACAGCAGACGGCTGGCCAGGTTGTGAACACCCCGAGCGCCGATGCCATTCCACGGCAGGGGGAAAGTCTGGTTGTCGTTCGGGTACGGCTCGTCGCTGAGCGGGATCAGGTACGGCAGCGTCAGCCGTGAAGCGGTGCGTGCTCGCTCGAGGTAGTAGTTCCGGTCTGACTCCAGGGCCCGGTAACGCTTTTCGCAGCTCATGGTCAGCCTCCGATGTTGATACCGACTCCGGCGCCGGACGCCGTTTGCCCGATCTGCAAGCTGCTGCGTGTGCTTGGCCGCCGGCGTTGCTGGCCATTCGCTCGCGTTGTTTGAGCGGTGGGTGCAGCGTTACCTGTGGTGTTCTGCTGCAGTATTCGCATGGAGGCGGCAGCAGCTTGTGTGGCAAGCCGAGCTCCTGCCAGTTCTTTTTGCTGCCGCTGTTCTTGCGCCTGCAATTCTTGGACTGTCCGCTGCTGCTCGGCCGCGGCGAGGACTTGCGCTTCCTGCAGTCGCTGCATCTCGGCCTGCTGATTAGCTGCTAACTGGGTGCGTTCCTGCGCAATGCGGTCAAGTTCGTTGCGCTTTTGCTCTCGCTCGGCAAGGATCCGCTGAGCTTCCCTGCTGCTGTCCAGCTGAATTGCAAGCCACGGGTTTCCCGAAAACGGGCCGGGACGGCCCGAACTCTGCACGGACTGGATGTAAGCGTCTTGGATCTTGGCTAGCTCCTGCAGGTCGGCATCCGTGCGGTTTTCAAGAGGCACGCTGGGAGCATTGGAACTGCACATGACTACACCCCAATGTTGATGCCAGTGCCCGCGGAAGCAGCAGTTGCCCCTGGCGCGATCTTCAAGCTGCTGCGCTGTTTCTCCTTGGGCTTGGCCGCAGTCGTGACTTGCGCATTAACCGGCTCACTTTCGGTCGCAGTTACTGAGTAAGCACCTTGCTGCTGTGCTGCGACCTCGCTCATCGCAGCTTGCTGCTCTTGCTCAAGTCGCTGCCGCTGGTCAGCAGCCTGCTGATTGGCTTGGTCGATCTGCTTCTGTAGGGCAGTTGCGAATTGCTGCTGCTGGGCCATCGACTGCTGCCGATAGGTCTCGAGCGCAGCATTGTTCCTGTCGATGTCTGCCTGGCTTGGGCCTTGGTAGACAATTTGTGGGGCCTGTGGGGCGCTTCCGAAGCACATGGCTACATGGTGGCGATGTTGAGGCCAGTGCCTGCGCCCTGGCTGGTTGCTGTCTTGCGCTCAATGCGCAGGCCGCGCTTGCCCTCTGGGCTGACCATGCCTTGCCGGTCACGGCCAATCACTGGGGCTTGAGCCGTCTTGTCAGGCGGCGGCGGGCCAATCAGCGCTGCCATGCGGGCTGCATTGGCTTGTGTCTCATTGGCTCGCTGCACCTTGTAGTCGCGCAGCTCTGCCAGGGCGCCCTGCTGACCCTGCAGTGCCTGGTTCAGTTCCATCTGCTTGACGCCCATCACACCTTGCTGCTGCTGACGCATCAGCTCGATCTGCATGTTCGCCTGCCGGTCATAGGCAGACGTGTCGGGCATCGTGATGGTGGCTGCACTGCCGCCTCCCCCAAAGCACATCAGAGTTCCTCCAGGTTGAGCGGATCTGACTGCTGTTCCTCTCGCAGTTTCACCAGGTAGCCGATCACTTCTTGCGTGCCGATCCAGTGATCAATCTCCCGATGGGACATTGAACGACTGGGGACATCGGGGAAGACGCCCCGCAGCTTCTCGATCAGCTCGTCAGTAACGATGGGCTGTAACACTGCAGGAGTGCAGAACAACCTCAGGCTACCGGTGGCTCCCATAGCAGGGGAGTGTTGCTCGTCAAGTCGTACTCACCTGCGCGAAGGATGCGAGCACAACGGGCTTGCTGGATGACGTAGGGCAGGCCATAGCCCTTCTTCTCAAACGCCTTGAGCGTCTGATCCCACATCTCCACCTCTGTTGTGCAACCAGCCAACAGCCGGTCAGCACCAACAGCTCCGATGCCAGGGCAGCCGGGGTAGTTGTCGCTGGTGTCGCCTGTCAGCACCTGGCTGTAGAAGCTGCGATCGGCCTGCAGCTTGCTGACCTCGAGGATCTCGCCATCACGCAGATGCAGCCCCGGCAGGGTGAGCATGTCCTTGTCGATGCTGACGATCACGTCGCCCTCTTCGTAGAGAACGCCGAGCACGTCATCGCCTTCGATGTCCGGCAGC
>Ga0129345_1000806_pt1 | contig 11704 bp, 10 predicted proteins | sample CPBDNA_FD_94425 | JGI IMG/M metagenome (GOLD analysis project Ga0129345, IMG submission 94425) | Freshwater to marine salinity gradient microbial communities from Chesapeake Bay, USA - CPBay_Sum_20_0.8_DNA | ecosystem: Environmental > Aquatic > Marine > Coastal | place: USA: Chesapeake Bay...
AAAATAAAGGTAGTGTAAAGGTTGTAAAATATGACAGCAAATGCAAAAAATTTAAGCAGTCTAGCTAATGCGTTAGATGATGGTACCTCCGGTCAGTTTCTTCAAAGTACTGGCTCAGGTGGAGTAGCGTTTGCAGATGTTGCAGCAGGTGCTACAGTTTATGATTCAGCAGAATTATTACCGCTATCTGGCAATTCTGCTGGAGATATGGCTTATGTTACCGGTACAAATAGATTTTATATTAATAATGGATCAGGGTGGTATTCTATATCTCTAGTTAATACCAATCCCAATATTACCTCAGTTCAAGACGCTTCTGCTGGTACAACACCATTTACCCTAGCCACTGATGGAACAGCAACAGTTATTACTGTTACAGCTAATGATCCAGAGCAAATACCGCTAACATTTGGTTACAGTGTAACAGCTGGTAGTTTAACTAATGGAGGTGGTACAACAGCCACTGTTACTCAAGCAGATAATGTATTTACTGTAACTCCTACTACTACAGAAGCGTATGCAGGAGATTTTACTCTAACATTTACAGCTTCTGATGGTGTAAACACAGCTACTAGTGCTAACTTGTTTAGTTTAACTTTTTATGTTTTAAATAGTAGATACACAACTTTATTAGCAACAGCAACTGGCACTGGTGATAATAACGATATTACCGATGCATCATCCAGTAATCACACAATCACAGTAACTGGTGATGCTCATGCCGGTACGTTTAGTCCGTACCGGCATGGGGGGTATAGCACTTACTTTGATGGGACTGGGGATTATCTAACTATTTCAAATGATGCTTCGATAAACTTAGCAAATACAAGCTTTACGATTGAGTGTTGGGTATTTCCCATGCTTGATTATAGTAAATATAGAACGATTTTTTCAAAGCGTATCAGTGGCAGCAACACTACAAGTTACCATGGTTATTTAGCTATTAACACTGGTGTCATTGGTTTTTATAATGGAACAAATTATGAAAGTTCCACTACTTTAGTAAGTAATGCTTGGAGCCATTGTGCATGGGTATATGATGGCACGAATATTAAAATTTTTGTAAATGGCACTCAGGTGCTTTCTCAAACCGTAAGTGTATCTGAGATAGATGAGCCTCTCTCTATTGGATTTACAAGAGGGTATAATGAAATATTCGGCGGATATATTTCTGATTTTAGAATAGTAAAAGGCACCGCTGTTTATACTAGCAACTTTACTCCGCCAACTGAACGCCTTACCGCTATAGCAAATACTTCATTACTCACCTGCCACCTTCCATACATAGCTGATGGTTCTTCTAACGCTCACTCAATCACAGTGAATGGTAACACCTCAACAAAACCAATCGGCCCATACGATTACAAGCAATACTTAGCAAGCAATTACGGCGGGTCGGTGTATTTTGATGGGTCTGGGGATGTTATATATACTCCCCAAGATACCGCATTTAATTTTGGTACTGGTGATTTTACATTTGAGGCTTGGGTTTACCCAACTTTATACACAAGCAATAATTGGAATACGTTATTTGCAATTGGAAATTCAACCAACTTTGGTGGATTATTAGTAGGCAAAACCGATACTGGGAGTTTTGTTATAAGGCAATATGGGACGGCTAATGTTGTTGCTACAACTAATTTGCCAGACCTAAATGCTTGGACGCACATTGCTTGCGTTAGATCAAGCGGAACATCTAAACTTTATTACAACGGCTCAGAAATTGCTACAGCTTCAGATACTACTAACTACTCTTCCACAACACCATTTGCTCATATTGGTAATTCTGATCATACATCGTATTCACATTATTGGAATGGTTATGTTTCCGATGCTAGGTTTATTAGTGGCACCGCCGTTTACTCTGGTGCATTCACTCCCCCATCAGGCCCATTAACCACCACAGGCGGGACGTACCCAAGTACAACTAATGTAGATACCAGCATCACTGCAAGCAACACTAAGCTGCTTCTCTCAGGCACAGACGCCTCTATCATAGATAAGTCACAAGGTAGTAACCTAAAACTTTTTGGAAACACTACTGGCTCTACAACTCAGGTTAAGTTTACTGGTTCTAAGTCAATGTATTTTGATGGAAATGGTGACTTTATAACAGTAAATCACGATGCGCTAGGTACAGGTGATTGGACAATAGAAGGTTGGGTGTATTTTAATAGTATAACAAACCAATATGTTTTCGATTTTAGAAACGGTAATAACACTAATCCCTCATTAGCTTTTTCGACGGGAGGGATAGATTATATCAGTAATGCTTCGGTACTCATTACATCTGGAGTTACACCATCTGCTAATACATGGTATCACTTTGCTATTGTGAAAAATAGTGGAACTACTACATTATACATTGATGGCTCTAGTATAGGAACTTATTCCGATTCTCTTAACTATGTGGGTAATGCTTCTGGAACTATAGGTAAATGGCACGGAGGTAGTCTGGCTTATTTGAATGGGTATTTACAGGACTTCCGTGTTACAAAAGGTCTTGCAAGATACACCGCAAACTTTACACCACCAACAGTACCACTTAAAGGATAACTAAATGGTATCTAGAAATAGAAAAATTGCACGACGTATTGGTCAAGCAGTAGCAAATGATGTACTAGATATTACCGGAGCGGTATCTGGAGGTGCTGGGGTTACTGTATATGCAACAGTAGATGACTTACCCATGACTGGCTTAACAGCTGGAGATGAAGCCTTTATTTCTGGTTCTAATAGACTTTATATTAGTAACGGCACTGGCTGGTATTCTATAGGGTTGGTGAATACTAACCCTTCTATTACGTCTGTGTTAGATTCAGATGGAGGTACTACTCCATTTACATTAGCTACAGATGGGTCTGCGACTGTTATAACAATAACAGCAAGTGATCCAGAAAATATACCATTAACTTATAGCTATACTGTTACTGCTGGCTCGTTAACTAATAGTGGAGGAACCACCGCAACTGTAACTCAAGGTACAGGTAGTAACTCAAATATATTTACAGTAACTCCTACTACTAATACTGATTACCCAGGTAGTTTTAGTCTAACATTTACTGTTAGCGACGGTATTAATCAATCTTCTTCTGCAAGTAGTTTTACCTTGGAATTTGCTGTCTATTGGTCTAACGCCATTCAACAAGCCAAAATACAAGCTAGTGATGCCCAAGCTAATGATCAATTTGGTCAATCTGTTTCTATTTCTAGTGATGGAAACACGGCAATAGTAGGTTCGTGGTTTGAAGATACCGGCGGCAGTAATGCTGGTTCAGCTTATATCTTCACACGTTCTGGTATGACTTGGTCCCAACAAGCCAAGATACAAGCCAGTGACATAGAAGGTAATGATCGATTTGGTTATTCTGTTTCTATCTCATCTGATGGAGACACGGCTATTGTTGGTGCATATGCAGAAGATACCGGCGGCAGTAATGCTGGTTCTGCATACATTTTTACCAGATCAGGAACCACTTGGTCCCAACAAGCTAAAATACAAGCTAGTGATATAGAAGCAAATGATTGGTTTGGGTGGTCTGTTTCTATTTCTGGCGATGGAGACACAGCTATTGTTGGTGCGAGATTTGAAGACACGACCGCAACTGATGCTGGCTCCGCTTACATTTTTACCAGATCTGGCACAACATGGTCCCAGCAAGCCAAGATACAAGCTAGTGATGCCCAAGCTAGTGATTATTTTGGTTCAATTGTTTCTATTTCTAGTGATGGAGACACAGCTATTGTTGGTACGCAGTATGAAGATACCGGCGGCGGTGATGCTGGTTCTGCCTACATCTTCACCAGATCTGGTACTACTTGGTCTCAACAAGCTAAGATACAAGCTTCAGATATCCAAGGTAATGATTACTTTGGTCAATCTGTTTCTATTTCTAGCGATGGTAACACAGCTATTGTTGGTGCGCAGTATGAAGACACGACCGCATCAAATGCTGGTTCAGCTTATATCTTCACACGGTCTGGAACCACTTGGTCACAGCAAGCCAAGATACAAGCCAGTGATGCTCAAGCAAATGATTACTTTGGTCAATCTGTATCTATTTCTAGTGATGGAAATACAGCTATTGTTGGTGCATATGGAGAAGATACCGGCGGCATTGCAAATACATATGCAACAGATGCTGGTTCTGCCTACATCTTCACACGGTCTGGAACCTCTTGGTCCCAAGAAGCCAAGATACAAGCTAGTGATGCAGAAGCACTTGATTTCTTTGGTTGGTCTGTTTCTATTTCTGGTGATGGTAACACGGCAATAGTAGGTGCATATGGAGAAGATACCGGCGGCACAGATGCTGGCTCCGCTTACATTTTTGTTCCAGGCTAACAGAGCATGATATACTTTACAGATAAAGATACAATAAGCTGGATAATTAAAGGATTTGCATGTGTATTTAATCCTCCGTCTTAATTTGTAGGAGCTATTTGTATTTAATGGAATAATAAGGATAAATAGAAATAACTTTGAACTGTTTGTCAAAGGATAATAAAAAATGACATCAAGAGCAAGAAATTTAGCAAATTTTTTAGGAACCGGTAATACTACAGTTCCGGCAAGTAAATTATCAGCTGATGTTCCTAGAGACACTGAAAATTATTCTTCTTTTGAAGGATACATAAGTGATGCTAAATTTGTAAGCGGTAATGCTCTTTACACATCAGACTTCACTCCATATACAGAACCATTTAAAGGTTGATCTATGTCTAAAAGAAGCACTCTAGTAGCGCGTAGATTAGCTAAAGCAATAAAGAATGATGTTTTTACAGCTAGTGGTCAGATATCTTCTGCAGGTATAAGTGCTACTCAATATGATTCGATAGGAGATCTTCCACTTTCAGGTGTTACTGCTGGCACTAAAGCGTTTATAAACGACTCTGATAGACTTTATATATCAAATGGTACAGGTTGGTATAGTATTGCTCTTACTAATGCAAGTCCTTCTATTACGTCTGTGTTAGATTCAGATGGAGGTACTACTCCATTTACATTAGCTACTGATGGTTCTGCAACTGTGATTACTGTATCTGCTACAGATTCAGATGGATTTCCTATAACATACAACTATAGTGTTACTTCTGGTTCTTTAACTAACGGTGGAGGAACCACAGCAACTGTAACTCAAGGTACTGGAGCTGATACTAATAAATTTACAGTTACTCCAAGCACAACAGAAGCTTATGCTGGTACGTTTGAGTTAACATTTACAATTAGTGATGGGGTTGGTCAAACTAATAGTACTAATAGCTTTTCTCTGTCTTTTGAAACAGCAGTGGAAAACAGTAGGTATACAACATTACTCTTAGACGTTGTAGACACTTCAGACAACAATACCATAGTTGATTCATCATCAAATAATGAAACCATAACTGTTTATGGGAACCCTAGTGCTGGCTCGTTTAGTCCATACAGGCATGGTAGCTACACTAACTATTTTGATGGAACTAATAGCTATATACGTTTTAATAATGATGAGTTACAGATAACGACAGAAGATTTTACAATTGAAGCCTGGGTAAATATGGGCTATTCAGCTGGGTCAAAAGACATAGCTTCACACTTTGAGTGGTATATGGGAAACAACCAAGGGTGGTGGTTATTTATCTCTTCAACTGGACTTATTTATCTTAATGCTTCTCATGGTGTTTGGAATTCCAGTACAACTGCTTATGTTTCTACAAATTCAGTTCCTTTAAATCAATGGGCTCACGTTGCTATCTGCCGAGAGTCGGGAACTATAAGTTCATATATAAATGGTGTTAAAGATTCATATACTGCATCTTATGCCAATTCTCTTAATCAGAGTGGGTATAACAGCTCTTATGGGCGAGCAGCAAATGCTATTTCTTACGTTGGAACTCATATAGCAGATAATATCATCCGCAACCCTTTTCTTGGAAATATGGCCGATTTTCATTTTAAACTTGGTTCAGCAAAATATAATTCTAATTTTGATGTTCCAACCGAAAGATTGACTGCTGAAACTGGCACCACTATACTATTGTTTAATGGTGGAAGGGAAGTAAAAGATAACTCTGTAAACAACTATTCTTTTACTAATGCATCAGTAGGTTTTAAGACGCCGGGTCTCTTTGACAACTTGGAATACTCGGCGACAGATCATGGTACATCTATATATTTTGATGGGTCTGGGGATACACTTGAACTGCAATCAAGTGTTGCAAGCGTGGTGTCAGTTGACTTTACTGCCGAGTGCTGGATATATCCACGCGTTCTTGGTGGAGCTATAATGGATAAGGATCATAAACCAAATGTATCTTTTCCATTATGGGCTTTAACTATATCAAGTACAGGTGTACTTAACAACTTTATTGGTAGCGGTAACGGAACTTCAAGTTCTCAACTAATATCAACTGCAGCTGGTGTCATTAAACTAAATACGTGGCACCACATTGTTGTTACTAAAAGCGGAAGTACACTTACAACTTATGTTGATGGTGTTCAAGAATCTAGTGCTACAATAACTGCAAACCTAATTGATGGCGGAAAGCCTTTTTATATCGGTTCGAGATCAAAGACCGATTCATGGTTTAATGGCTATATAGCAGACCTTCGATTTGTAAAAGGATCTGTTCTCTATACTTCCAACTTTACACCACCAACAGCGCCTTACACTACTTCTACTGGTCTGGATCTTCATCTCAAAGGAACGGAAGCTTCCATTATTGATAAGTCCCAGACTAATAATCTCCAGCTTGTTGGAAACACTACTGGCTCAACTACTCAGGTTAAGTTTGCTAATACTAAATCTGTGTATTTTGATGGAAATGGTGATTATGTAAGTATTGCAAGCAATCCGGCATTTGGTTTTGGCACTGGTGATTTTACAATAGAGTTTTGGACTTATTGGGGTGGCACACTAAATTCGTTAAATGGAGGCAGCATTGTAGAACTCAGATCGGCTGTGGCAGCAGAGGCACTCGTTGTCTACTTAAGCACATCAGGTGAAATTAGATTCTATGATGGCCCTTCGAATGTAGAGGTTGGCTCTGGAGTTACTATAACCCAAGCATGGACACATATTGCCCTTACTAGAGAGAGTGGATTATGGAGAATATTTGTTAATGGAACCCTCGGCGCAACAAGAAATAGCAGTACAGATTTAGGTAGTTCCAAGCCTTGTCAAATAGGTCAAGGCGTAAATGGTACGACAACTGCATATCACGGATATATACAAGATTTAAGAATCACTAAAGGTCTTGCAAGATACACCTCAAACTTTACACCGAATACGACACCGCTTAGAGGTTAATAAATAAAGTAATGTTACTAATTGGAGAATAAATTATGAGTATTGAAGATTTAATTAATAATGTAATAGATCAAGACTTTGCGAAAGCAGGTCCTACGTTTCAAGAACTAATGCAGGATAGAATGAATGACGCATTAGAACAAGAAAAAATTTCTGTAGCTGGACAGATTTTTAATAATGAAGATCCAGAAGAAGAAATTGACAACGGTGATACTACTGCTGAAGAGGACTTAGAAGATATTGACGATTTCACTGATGAAGAAATAGAAGATGCTATTGATGAGTTAGAATCAGAAGAAGTAGAATAATTTATTAAATATGATTACAGTAGGTGTTAATGAAGACATATTTGAAGTAAACCCTGATTCAAATATTATTATTAAAGAAGACTATATTATTATAGATGATTTTTATAAAAATTATGATCAGGTATATAATATATGTCAAAATATGTATGCTCCTCAATGGAAACAGAAAGTAAAAGATAGAAATTTCATAGATTATTATGATTGTAGACCTAGAATAAACAATCTCTACGCAGGAGAAAAGCATGCTAAGTTTATTTGGGATATGAAAGATCTAATAATTGGAGCATTTAAATTAGAAAGTCCTGTAAAATTTTTAAATGGTGGTATGTATGAGTTTACTTATTTTAAACATATACAAAATATCCCAGATAAAAATTTTCAGATTACTCCTAATGTAGGTACACCCTTTACTGCTTACATTAACATAGATAAAATATGCTCTGGAGGTACAGCTTATTATGAAGAAACAGATACAGAGTTTACAGAAGAAATGTTTAGCGATGTTAGTAAATTAAAAAAGAAAGTAATAGAAGCAAAACCTAATAGATGTACTATAATTAACTCAAATAAACTTCATGGCGATTATATAGAAGATCACACTAAATATGTAGATGATTGGAAAATTAATCAAGTGTGGTATTTTGACGATTTTTTATCTTAGTACAAAAGTTTTATTTTTATAAATAATCTCAAAGGATTTAGAAATGATAAAATTTCGTCATCTTCGTGAAAAAATATCAAAAAATATGCCGAAAGGCGACCATGTTTTTGATAAAAAAATTAACGGAGTGACTCTAATGATTCATAAAGATAAAGGTAAGTTTGTTACCTATATCGATAATGAAAAATTAGATACTTATTTAACTCAGCGCGAAGCTGAAAAAATGGGTAGAGAATTTATTAAGCAAGCCGGGGCAATTAAATGAAGCTAATTACTGAATATACTGAGACAGATGTACAATGCATCGTTGAAGCCAATGAAGATGGTAAAAAAGATTATATCATCGAAGGTGTGTTTGCTCAGGCTGAAACAAAGAATAGAAATGGCAGAATTTATCCAAAGCCTATTATGGAAAAGGCTGTAAATAAATATGTCAAAGAACAGGTTAACGCTAAGAGAGCGGTAGGTGAATTAAACCATCCAGATGGTCCTACTGTTAACTTAGATAAAGTATCTCATCTCATTACAGATCTCAAAATGGAAGGAAGTAGTGTGATGGGTAAGGCACGAATATTGGATACTCCTATGGGACAGATTGTCAAAGGTCTTCTAGAAGGTGGTGTTCAACTAGGTGTCTCAACTCGTGGTATGGGTAGCCTTGAGCAGCGAGATGGTATCGCTTATGTCAAGGATGACTTTATTCTTAATACGGTTGATATCGTACAAGATCCATCTGCACCGAATGCTTTTGTAAATGGAATTATGGAAGGTGTTGAATGGGTCTGGAATAATGGAATCATTGAGGCTCAAGAAATTGAAAAAATAGAGACTGAAATTAAACGTGCTCCGCGTTCGGACCTTTATGAGGTTCAGACTCGTGAGTTTAAAAATTTCCTCTCGTTATTGAAATCTAACTTATAAGGAGTCAGACATGACTGATCAAGTAGAAAATCAGGAAGTTGAGCTCGACGAGGGAATCGAAGAAGCTCACGATCCAAAGAATGCAGAACAGCAATCTGTTGCAGCTACGGATAAAGCAGGTGATGCCACTAAAAAAGCGCCAACACGCAAGGGTGACAACACTAAGCAAGATCCAATGCCAAAAACTAAAGCTGGTCTGATCACTGCAATGAACAACCGTATGGCATCAATGGACAAAACGTCTTTGATGGCAATGTATAAGATGGAAGAAGTAGAAGCTGATGAATCTTCTACGGTGATGGTTGAAGCTCCTGAAGTAGTGTTTAGCTACTCAAATGAGCTCGATGCTTTGGTCGAATCTGAGGCAACTCTTTCAGAAGAGTTTAAAGCCAAAACAGCTTTGATTTTTGAAGCAGCAGTTAAAGCAAAACTTTCAGAAGAAGTTGATCGTTTAGAAGAAGCATATAAAACCGAATTGGCGGAAGAAATTGCTGCTACTAAAGAAGACCTCGTAGAGAAAGTAGATAGCTACCTCAACTATGTGGTTGAGCAATGGATGGAAGATAACAAGCTAGCTATCCAAGCTGGTTTGCGTACTGAAATCGCAGAAGGCTTTATGAGCAAGATGAAAGATCTGTTCGTAGAATCTTATGTAGAAGTACCAGAGTCCAAAGTCGACCTAGTTGATGAACTTGCACAAGCAAATGAAGAGCTTGAAGAAGCCTTCAATGATGCAATGTCAAAAGCTCTTAAACTTGCTGAAGAAGTAGAATCATTTAAGCGCGCAGCGATTATTCGTGAAGCGTCTAAAGATCTTGCAGAAACTCAAGTCGAAAAGCTAACATCATTTGTCGAAAATATTGAGTTCGAAGATGAAGACACTTTTGCTGAAAAAGTAAAAATCATCAGAGAAACTCATTTCGCAAAGAAAACAGCTGAGTCAGTAATTGTAGAAGATACAGAAGAAGATACAGATAATTCTGTAGAAATTTCTAGTCAAATGGCTCAGTACCTCGAAGCACTTAGAAAATCAAATCGATAAGGAGATCCTATAATGGATACATATGATCGTCTCGTAGAGAAATGGTCTCCGGTTCTTAATGAAGAATCAGCAGGCAAAATCGCTGACAGCCACAAAAGAGCTGTAACAGCTGTTATTCTTGAAAACACGGAAAAAGCTCTTGCAGAGCAGTCCGCTCAAGAACGTGGATTCCTTGCAGAAGCAGGCACAACAACTGCATCTGTAGCTAACTGGAATCCAGTACTTATCTCACTCGTACGCCGCGCAATGCCAAACTTGATGGCTTATGACGTATGTGGTGTTCAGCCAATGTCAGGTCCAACAGGTCTGATCTTCGCAATGAAGTCCAAGTACAAAAATACAAAATCTGGCGTTGTTGACGGTAATGAAGCACTGTTCAACGAAGCAGCGTTCAACTATTCTGGTGATTCTGGAACAGCTGCAATGGGTGCTTCACCCTCTGGCCTTGCAGGTGTAACCGACGCAGCTTCTGATAGCTCAATCGACAATGATCGTCTCGACCCACTTGCAGGTCTTGATCTGTACTCTACTGCAGAAGCAGAAGGCTTGGGTGCAGCTGGTGGCGAGCAGTTTGCTGAAATGGGATTCACCATTGAAAAAGCAACTGTTACTGCAAAGTCACGTGCATTGAAAGCAGAGTATACCCTCGAGCTTGCACAGGACTTGAAAGCAATTCATGGTCTGGATGCAGAATCAGAGTTGTCAAACATCTTGTCAACAGAAATCATGGCAGAGATTAACCGCGAAGTAGTTCGCACGATCAACAGCCAAGCTAAAACTGGTGCACAAACAGCTAACACTGCAATCAATGGTATCTTCAACCTGGCAACAGATGCTGATGGTCGTTGGTCAGTAGAGAAGTTTAAAGGTCTGCACGTTCAGCTCGAGCGTGAAGCTAACCAAATCGCGAAAGACACACGTCGCGGTAAAGGTAACATCATGATCTGTTCATCTGATGTTGCTTCAGCGTTGGCTGCTTCAGGTTCTTTGGATTATGCTCCAGCATTGTCAACAAACTTGAATGTAGATGACACAGGAAACACATTCGCAGGTGTACTGAACGGTCGTATGAGAGTATACATCGACCCATATGCAACTGCTGATTACATCACAGTAGGTTATAAGGGTACTAACCCATATGACGCTGGTGTATTCTATTGCCCATATGTACCATTGACCATGGTACGTGCAGTTGGTGAGAATGACTTCCAGCCACGTATCGGGTTCAAAACTCGTTACGGCATGGTTTCAAACCCATTCGTAGATACTGGTAATGTTTCAAACCGCGACGGTTTGGCAACAGCAAAAACGAACCAGTACTATCGTATCTTCCGTGTAGACAATATCCTCACATAAGATATAAAAAAAAGGAGGGGACTAAACCCCTCCAATATCCCCCAGACTGGAGCGCTTCGGCGCTCCTTTTTTTACAAGAAGCAGACTTCTACTACTTCTTTTTCTTTTGTCAAGGTAACAACCCTAG
>Ga0129345_1000810_pt1 | contig 11676 bp, 20 predicted proteins | sample CPBDNA_FD_94425 | JGI IMG/M metagenome (GOLD analysis project Ga0129345, IMG submission 94425) | Freshwater to marine salinity gradient microbial communities from Chesapeake Bay, USA - CPBay_Sum_20_0.8_DNA | ecosystem: Environmental > Aquatic > Marine > Coastal | place: USA: Chesapeake Bay...
TAAGGATTTCTACCTCATTAGGTTCAATACGATCTCCAACAAGATGTTTACTTTCTGCAAACTCTGTTTTGATACGTTGTTTATAAACCTTTTCGGCTACCTGGCGTTCAATGAATGCAGGTAAGTATGCAACTAATCCTACTCGTCCAATTGGCATTTCTTCACTGCTGTATGCAGCAAACAAATCTGCTTCAAACTGTGGCAAGTTACCCATTGCAAGCATTGTGTAACGGCGCATATGTTTATCACCGGATGCCTTTGCTGCACGATCTGCATCTGTTACTTCAAGTGGAACAAAGTCTTCAGGCTTCCAATCTCCATGTACAGTGTGTGCAATAAGCTCTTTGTTACTAAAGGTTGTAGGTTGTCCTTCACTGTAACGACGAGTTTGTTTGACATAATCTTTGTTGATACGGTATGCTGCATATGCTAGTTCAATAAGCAGCTCTGTTTTATACGAAGTCATTTGCTTAATCTTTGCCTTTATTGTGCCTAAGTGTTTCTTATAAGTTAATATAGCAGCACACCGTTCCAAAGTCAACCTATTTCAGTTTATCTATTGCAGATAATCCTGCATCATCTAAAGGTTTTGGGCCTATAATGGCTCCGTCAATAAATTCATTTTCCACTAAGGTATTGTACTTATCTATAATACGTCTAGCAATAATAATGTAATCTGTGTTACCGGCTGTGTTTGCTGTCCATTTATTTGCAGTTGTTTTATAAAAATAGTTGCGCATAAAAGTTTTAAGACCATTTGATTTTTTTGGACCTAAATGCTTATCCATAAGATAGTTTATAGCAGTTAATGCAAATACCATCGAACCGTCTACATATTGCTTATCCCAATGATTGTAATAAATTGGTTTGAGGAAATCTACAGCATTTTTTGTGTAACGCAAGTTATACTTGGTGTAGGCTGCTCTTAGTTTTACCCAACCTCTTACTTCTACACCATATTCTGTGTCGCCTAGGTTTTCTGCATAAACGCCTACAGCTATGAGACTGTTTTCAAACTGTATTGACTCTTCGTCGCCATATGCAATACCTGCTCTATATTTGTCTAACCCACTAACATTCTTTCTACTCATGTTAAGGTTTTCAAACATTTGTGCTTCTACTTCAATACATTCATTGTGACTACGCTCTAGTGGATGTTCATATAAAATACAAGGAACTTCAAAGTCAGGTCCTTCGCCTAAAAAGCTCATCACACCTTTGTGTTGCCCGTCAACAATAACAAAGGTACCATTTGGACGCTTCCATACCACAAGAGGTTGTAGTAGTGAAAGGTTAAGTCGTTTTGCTTTTTGGATAGTATTTTTACTGATAAATCTTTGATATTTACGTTCACTGTTTAGAACATGTACAGGTAGTTTAGTAAATATACCTTCGACTCCTGTAGAGTTTTTATCAAACTTTATTTTACCTGATTGTTCAAGATTATCTGTAAGTTCTCTAATACTTAGTAGTGTATCGTCGTCATCAAGACCCGCGACGAATTGGTCATTATTGACATAAGTCATCTGTTCTCCTTTTAAGTGGCTAAACGCCGTTTGTACTTTTTATAATGGCGAGTTTAATGTCATCGCACGTAGGACAAAAGTATTTATATTGAACACACTTCGCATAGTCCATTTCCGAATGTTTCAACTATTTTACTGTGTAACAATATTTCTGTAGCAGCCTTACTAGTTCTACTACCGTCTTCTTCAGTGGCTCTGCGTCCTGCTGTATAGTTTATACCATAATATGTGTCAATCAGTTGGCCTTTATGCTTATCAAAGAATCCATCATTGCTATCTGCTCTGTTGCAATAGAAAACAATGTCACCATTTAGATCCATTTGTTTTGAATAATGAATCAGTGCTATATGATCGTCATCAGTAAAGCCTTCGCCATAACTTGTAAAACTATCTCTATAAGGTGGATCAAAAAAGTAGAATGCACTTGTATTTACTGTGTTACATGCATCTTGCCAGTCACCACAGTGTATATCTACTATTTGTAAAAACTTGTGCCACTCTAACACATTGTTTTTATCATACACCACATCCTTCTGATTGCCCAATCCAAATGGTGTGTCAAACCTACCATTAGCACGTTTTGTAGTTTGCCAAATACCATTGAATGCTGTTTTCATAAGAAAATAAAGTGTTGCACTTTCTTCAGTAGCGTTCCAGTTGTGAGTATTGGTTGCATATGGTGTACGCAACTTGTAGAACCATTCTTTACGAGCTTCCTTATCTAACGGAATGTATTGAGATTGTAAATCATCCATTCGCTTGATAAAGTTATCTACATCAGTTTTGATTGCTGTGTATATTCCTACAAGTTCTTCTTTGATATCATTTATAACAAAACGTTTTACATTAGGACAGTTTTCGTAGACCCATATAGTCATAGCACCACCACCAAAAAATGGCTCAACAAAAGTGTCAAAGCCATCAGTAGGAATACCTGGTGTTTTAAGGTACTGTTTTATCATTTTGTTTTTGCCGCCGGCCCACATGTATAGTGGTTTCATTTGAACTCCTCAAGTACTCCTTGCATTATAGCATTAACTTCATTAAATGTAAAGCCTTCAGGTGACATATGAAACTTATAGTTTTTGCCTAGCATGATTTCAGCTTTCCTGCGTAGCTTGTCTAAACACTCGCCTTCAGCAGATCCAGGACCAGAACAGAATGTAATGTACATTACATCAGGATTGATATGTTTAGCCGTCATAGCATTATCCCACCAGCGTTCATAGGCATTGCCACCTAAACCCTGTTTCTTTGCTTCAAAAACTGCAACAAGTTTGTCATCTAAAAACCAAGCGCCGCCGTCTGGTGCAAATCCAAAACAATCATCGCCTACATATTTGATTTTGTCTTCTTTACTAAAAACAGAAACACATTTTAAACTATGGTTTTGACTTTTGTATAACTCTCTAGCTTCTTTAAGTTGCTTATCTAGCAACTTACTATCTTTATCAAACGCTGTGGTGCCTGCTTGTATACCGCCTTTGAATCCGTTTACTCTTTGACTCATTTAATTACCTGTGTTCTGTCAATCTTTCGCAGATTGTTGTCTACTTTAAGTGTTTCAACGTTAACTAGAGTATATTTTATATCTTGCAAAATGTCAACCTGTTTATGAAGTGTTCCTGTGTAGTAAATAATACATTTATCATTTATATTACGACACAATGCTAAGTCAGCGCCAGCATCTACAACACACTTCTCTATCTGTTCTGGATATACTCTTGTTCCGCAATCACCTAGTTTGAACATGTTAAGTTTTCTACCTACAAGTTTAAAATGATTTTCACAAGGTTCAACTAGATCTCCGCTTTGCCACCAATCGTCTTGTAGTTTGTACTTCACCCATAACTCGTTGTCCTTGATTTGATAATCTATCAACGGTGATTGTATATTTCCATATATATCTTCTTGTTCACTCATAAAAACATTTGGCGGTACTTCAGTTGCTCCGTATACATTATAAACTTTTTGAGCGCCTTTACTTCTAAGTTCTTGTAATGCACCCTTAGGGGTATAGTCGCTACCCATAAGCACCTGTTTACAACTACTATAATCAATGTCTTTCCATTTACGATGCTTGTTTAATACTTTATATACGTTAGGCAATACTAAAGTATGAGTAGGTTTTATTTCATTGATCCTATCAATATATTTGATACCTACTTCAGTCTCAATGTATAGATCACAATCAGCTAACAATGCAGGATACAAACTCATTGTTGTAAAGGCAATACCTCTTGGACTGTACAACTGAAACATTATACTTCTGCTGTCTAGTCCAAACCATTCTGTATTAAACTCGCTGATTTGCTTTATTAGTTCTTTGCTATGATGTACAGTTTTAGGATGCCCTGTTGTTCCACTGGTCGTTACTGTTACATTCCAATCATGTATACGATCTATTACTGCACTGCGAATGTAATCATTGTCACTTTCAATATAAGGAATGCCATCAATATAAATCATAGTAGTTCAAGTATCTCCTCTACACCATTAGCAACATTTTCTTGCCATATATCAGCTTGATGAGGTGTTCCTACGTAGTCTGTAATATACTTATAGCAAGTAAAGTTTACACCTAGTTTTTTACACACATGCGCAATAGCATATGCCTCCATGTCTACCACATCAATATCGTTATCAACTAACCATGGTTCTAGTTCATGCACAAACTGGTCGCCTGTGCCCAGTGTAAGTCCGTGTGTCATGTCAGGTGAAAAATCTATATATGCATAACCTGCTTCAAAAGGTGTAGTGCCTCTTGGTGCTTGTGGTTCAGCATTCATATCACGTTGCACAAACTTTGTGACTCTGTGCATACCATTTAACTCTGGATTACAACTGCCCACTGTGCCATAGTTGAACACTTCGGGATGAAATCCTAAACTGTGTGCTTCTGCAATAGCTCGTGTAGCTTCAACTGCTGCATTCACTTTGCCTACACCTGTGTAAACCACTTTGTAGTTGTTTGGTGCTAACTTGTATGGCAGTTCTGCTTCTAGAGCAACCAATAATATTCTATATTTCATATTGTTTTTTAACCTTACCTGTTTTGGTGTAAAACTTCTTGCGTACTTCTGCAAGAGCACCTTCTACACGACTTGGATACTCTCCTAAGAAAGTGCCTGCTTCCAAATCGCCAACACTAATGTGTTCTTTGTGGAAGTGTTCTATATCATCCCAACAGGCCAACATTGTTTTGCCCATATCGTCGAAGAAACCATCTGAAAAAATAGCATCGTCTTGTTTGTAGTAGGCGTATGATGCCATGAGATACCATGGCACCATCATATTAATGTTTTTGGCAAATAGTTTTGCAGCATAGTTATCAAGCATCTAACAACTCATCTATATGAACAGGTTTATAATCTGTTTGTTCAACACAAACACACTTGTAAGGACCTTCTGGTGACGGATTTGTATGAATATGTCCGTGTACATTTATAAAACTAGGCATGTTTTCCCAGCTGCTTCTTACACCTGGTCGAGGACGTTTTGTTTGACTAGGGTGCATAGGAATATGAGAAAACAACAAATCTCTATCATCGTCTTGATGCACTAGTTTAACTTCTTTAAAAAACATTGACATAAGTTTAATGTTGTCATGATTGCCTACAACAAGATTCTTTCTGCCATTTAGTTTTTTAAAGTTGTTTTCTAGCCAACCCAATTTGTCTTCGCCAAACAATACATCACCCAAGTGCCACACAATGTCATTGCTTTTTACCACACTATTCCAGTTGTCAAAAATCAACTCATCAACTTCTGCTGCATTAGCAAAGCCTGGCCTTGTAGGATTACCATCATGATCAGTAAAATCAAGTATAGCTTCGTGTCTAAAATGTGTATCGCTTATAACCCAAGTGTTTTTCATACCTGTGTCCATTTTTTGTGTGCTAGTTTATTTTGTTCTGCCCAGGTTATAAACAATCCTGTTTCTCTACCATGTGCTTCAATCTCACTAGGCTTGTCCCAATAATCAAACTCTTCTTCCTCATTGTGATTAAGTTGACCTAGTTCATACTGTTTGACGTGTACAAGTTCGTGTGCCAATGTTATAAGCATATCACGCATACGCAAACTGCGTTTAATATCAACTTCGTATTCGTGACTATCTACCTGCACACATCCACCAATGCTACGGTCGTTTGTTAAACGTCGAAAACTAATCTCAATGTCAGGATTGATATCGAACTTGTCACAAACAAACTCCGCCATGCTAAAAGCATACATTTTTTGTGCTTTTGTGCCGCCTTGAACATATATCATACTTGACTCGGTGTTTTGCCAGTTAAAAAATACATTTTCTTTATTATAGAACTAACATCGGCTTCTGTCAAGTAGCCTATTACATCGTCTTCAATAGTTTGATTAATACCAGGAAGATGTGCAAACTCGCCATTGATAAAGATTGCTGCTTCATAAGGAGCAACTTTATTACTATAAGAACCTTCGCCAGAGATAATGCTCAACTGATGAGTATCGCCGAATGCAAGAATACATTGCTGTCCTCCAACAGGTTTATCAATCATTTCGAAGCTTGATAATTCTAATACAGACATGTTGCCCTCCTTGTTAACTACGTTATAGCATAAACAAAGACGGCTGTCAACCTACAATCTGCGAGTGATGCGACCTTTGTCTAAGTCATAAGGTGTCATTTCAATACGCACCCTGTCTCCAGCGACTAGTCTTATCTTAAACTGGCGCATCTTTCCGCCGGTATAACATGTGACTATATGTTCGTTGTCTAACTGGACTTTAAACATCTGGTTAGGTAAAACATCTATTATAGTACCTTCAAGTTCTATAATATCGTTATTCTTCGCCATTATCTACCTTTGTTATGACCATATTTCCTTTTTCTATTGTTATCTTTAAAACATCACCTGGTACCCAACCCATTTGTTCTGCAATTTCATCTGGTATTTTCATCAGTTCATTATTAGGATTATCAGGGTCTGGTTCAAAAATGTCTTCAACCTTGTAGCTTTTATTTAGCAATATTTTTCCTCCAAAAGGATTTTATTTTATCAACAGTGTTTTTTGGCATTAAACTAGCACCCTTAACAGGTCCTGGATCTTTTGCAAGCACTTGTTTTACAGCCTCACTGCTACTTGTAGCCGAAACTATATATTCGCCTTTTTCTGTTGTAACTTTCCATCTCATACTGTATTATATATACGTTTTTTATTTTTGTCAAGCATAAATACATTGCAGAGCGTGAGGGCGCACACATATGGATTTTTTGACATTAGTAGGAGATGTAGGCTTTCCAATAGCAGGAGCACTAGCAGCAGGAGGCTTTGTTTTTCTTACACTTAAATTCATACTTGCTGGTGTTACAGGGTCAGTAACAACACTGAAAAATATCATAGGGCAACTAGATAATCGTGTTCAAACAATGAACAACGATCTTGTAAAAATAGATGCTTTACTAAGTTACACACTTAACATAAGACCTAACATAGATCGTGTAGCAGCAAATGAAGGAAAGAACGATGCCAGAAGAGACTAATGTAAACGATAAAGGTAAAATGGAAATCCAACTGCGTATACTAGGCAATGAACTAGTAGCAATCAAAATGGCAGTAGATGACTTTAAAATGAAATGGTTGTTTATAGGTGTGATTGCTATAGTTGCACTTGGATGGGCAGCCAGTAGTTTTGGTCCAGACTTAATCAACATGTTTGGAGAATAGATGGAGTTCGATTTAGCTCAAGCGATTAGTGAATATGGGTTTCCAATCATTGCCGCGATGGGCATGGGATACTTCATTTATTTTATATGGAAATGGGTTACAGAAACTATAGATCCTGTGCTAGGCGAAACAATGGGCACACTGATTAAACTTGTTGATCGTGTGCGTATGCTAGATAATGATATGATTAGACTTAATCAAAAACTATCTATGGTTTTAGAATATAGAGCAAAACTTAATCCAGATAGGCAGAACGAATTACAAAGACTAGTAGATGAGTATAAATCTAGCACCCAAGCATTTAATAGCACAGGCAAAACAGAAACACCAAAACCCGAGACTGAAGAAACACCAAAACCTAAACCACCATTAAAGAAAAGGACTAGCAGATGAAATGTAAAAATTGTAAATGCGATAGTCACTGTGGATGTGAATGTCCAAAATGTCGTAATGATGTTTGTCAAAACTGCAAATGTGATAAGTGTAGTTAACTAAGTAACTGCATGAGGTACCTATTAGGATCATGCGAGTACAAATGGTCGCATACTGCCGAACAAGGCAACGAGCGTATGGAACAAATATGGGTGCGCCGTGAACTAGGCGAAGACCTATATAAAGAAATCAACGAAAATGATTATACTTTAGTATTGCTAAAGAGCGATGGCTTTGTAGCAGATACATATTGTCGTTGTGATATATATGTTGATATTGACAATAAAGATCAAGCACTGTTATTTGAAATCAAACACGGTAAACAAAGGATTGAACGAGTATGATTTGGATGGATTATATTGTAGAGAGTGCTGGCGGTAATGGACAAGCATTTCGTATTAAAGGCGATTGGCCAGGCGAAGTAATGGGTGTAAAAAAAGACGGCACACCCAAGGATCATTGGCTGTATAAGCCAGGTGATGTGTTTATTGTTAATGAGGCAGGGTGGCTAGTAAAAACTGATGAAGTTAATGCGCTTTTGTTAAAGCACGAGAGTAACAAGTCTTAATAATTTCTGCAACACGATCAGAAACCATAGTTTCGTAGTGTGTATGGTTAACTTCTGTATGCGTCATGTCAGATCTATGCGACATGCTTGCAATAGTACAAACTCCGTCATTTGGTCCATTGTGATAAGGTACTGAGCCTGCTGTAGTAACTATTTGTGTCCAAGGTATGTCTAGTTTGATTTCGTTTGCTTCACGTATAGGATCCGATTTGCGTCCAATGTCTTTGAACAATGGATAACTTGGCACAATGTATTTTGCCCAATCTGCTGTACTGCTGCCACGGAATGGTGTGCTAATGCTGATGCCGCCGAGCACTCTTACGTATTTTGTAAGATGTATAGCATACAATCCGCCCATGCTGTGTCCTATAACAAAATGTGGACCTTTGCCTTTGCATGTATCTGCAATCATTTCCAAGTTATCATAGAAACGATTCATACTGGAATAGTTTACCATTATCTCATTTGGAAAGTTTGTTTTACTTTGCAGGTACTTAAAACTAAGACTTGTCTGATTCGCACCATGGCACCATATCACATTGATGTCATTGGTAGTGCGTTTTTCTTCCGCAGGCAAGATTCCAAATATTTGTTTGATATAGTTTAGCATACTAGTACTTATGTAAAAAGAGTCCTTCTGTAAGTTTTGTAATTTCCATTAGTATCCTCCAGTGTCGGGTCTTTTTAAATTTTTATCTAACAACATTAAACGTATAACATATCGATAATTTTGGTTGCCCAAATTAGTTACATCGTGCCAATATCCACTATCATAATCTACGTCCCATCCTTGTCCTCCATTGGGTATCCAATCTGTGTATTTTACAAAACTATTAATATTTTTGCTAGTGTAAAGCACAGTACCAACGCCTGTTTTACTGATGTGAATCATTAAATTATAAACTTTGGGAGGTAAATCCTCGTGTATTAAATTCCATCCAGTGTCAGGAGATTGAATTGACAGCTTGTACTGAAAAAATCTACTGGGACTACTGTAATCCAAATCTATACTGTCTAAAAATTTCTTAAAACGAAAGTCAAATATATCCTTAATTTCTTGATTGTATGCACTAACTATACGTGTAATAAATGGACCAACATTGCTATGTCTAGTTATGTCTTTGGGATGTGGATATGTATTGTCTGGTTCAAATTCAAATAGCATATGTCCTTTTTCATATACTGGTAGTGTCATCATGTAATCATATACTTTTTGGAATTCGTCTAGAGTAAAAAAATTTTCAACCTGATGATATGGCCAAGGATTGTCTAGTGTACTAATATCCAAATTTATTTTCCTTTACATTGTTTATCTAATCGATTACGAACAATATACAACAAACGCTACAGGATGTCAACCTTTACTTAGATGTAGCGACGAAAACACCATTCCAATCTTCCGGAAGGTCTTGTGTTTTCATATACTCGCAACGTTCAATCCACATGTCGTAGTATTTTTCCATCTTGTGATCAAAGTGATCATGTAGCATACGACATTTATCTATAGCATCATCAAAACGCTGTGCAGCATAATCTTCGTGCATCTGCTGGTGTTTCTTTTGCGCACTTGCCCAAACAGGTTTAACATCATCCAACACTGTATAAATGCCGAGTCCTACTGATTTACCTTTAACTTGTAGATCATCTACTTTGAGGTAGAAGAAGTCATTTTGGGTTGCTTCATAAGTTGCTTCTCCAACTAAGAGGAGGCATCCGTATTCTTTACATTTTGATTCGATTCTGGCTGCCGTGGAAACAGCGTCTCCCAGTACGTCATATGAGTGTCTTTTTGTGCTGCCCATTTCGCCAATATAGCCAAGGCCTGTGTTGATACCGGCTCCCATTCCGACTGGTGGTCTTCCTTCTGGGATGATGACTTCTTCATTAAACTTCTCCACTGCTTTAAGCATATCTAATCCACACTGAACTGCTGTACGAGCGTGGTGTTCATCATCTATTGGTGCATTGTGTATGTGCATACTAGCGTCACCAATATACTTGATTATCATTCCGTCTGCGTCTAGCACAGGTTGTGTAATGGCATCCATATAGCCATTCATTATTCTTGTAAGTCCTTGCACATCGTCGCCAAATGATTCTCCAAGCGGTGTAAAGCCTCTTAGATCTGAGAAAACAATGCTCACATCTTTCTTTATACCTTGCTTAACAAGTTCTGGAGATTCTTGTAGTAGTCGTACCACTGCTGGGCTGGCGTATCCTTCGAATTGTTTTTTAATGGCTTGCTTTTGCAAGAACTCGTCGAGGAACTTGAGCACGTATCGTTTGAGACCCACGAGCAAGAGGAAAGCACTGATAGTAGCGCCATCAATAAGAATGTTTTGCGTATTAAAAACATATATAGATACTCCAATAAAGCCGCCTACTGACGTAATAAAAAAGGCTATGCCTACATACGTCCATCGGGCGAGTGCGATTAACAGAATACCTGCGGCTATCAACGCTGCTAGTTCAGCCCATTGTTCTGCATCAGGATGTCTGCTTATGTTTGATTCATTAAAAACTGTTCCAAGCATTACTGCCTGTATTTGATGCGGAAATACGCTACCTGCTGCTGTTGCTATTGGTTGTGTGACACCTGCTGCTGTTGGTCCTACAAACACTATGCCGCCAGCAAAATCATCTGGCAAGTCTGTTACGCTGTGCGAACGGTATCCTTGGCTCCAGTCTATCCATACTTCACCACTAGGATTTGTTTGTAGGAAACCAAACTGTGGTATACGTAGTTTGTCTACACCAAACTCGTTAAGTTTTATTTGAAAACTAGGGTCACCTGCTAATACACGCAACACTTCCATTGTAACATTTGGATACAATGTATCTGTGTCTTCCGCACGTACAACTAGTGGGATTCTTCTTGTAACTCCGTCGAGTTCTGGCCAGCTGTTGGTGATTCCGCTTCCAACGGCGGATTGTTCAATATCTGGTATATTTGCGATGGTTCCCGGAACACTAGGTATCCTATCCCTAAACTCGCTGTTAACAATAGTAGCACCTGGATTGATTGCTTCATTTTTGCTCTCTTCGGCTCCTAACATAGTTAGTATAACAGGAAGTTGTTGCATTGTCAAGGCAAGTTGTTCATCTTCGCCTGATCTGTCTGGCTCACTCATTAGCACATTCCAAACAACCAAGCCTGCGCCTCTATTGTATAAATCTTGTATTATGTCAGCATAATCACCTCTAGGAAACGGCCATTGTCCATATGTATCTATTGCTGCTTCGTCAATGTCTACCGTGTAGATATTGTTTTCTACTTTAGGTTGATTAATAATAAGCTGATCAAAGTATCTCAGTCTAACACTTTCTACAAAACTTGGGTTAGTATAAAAAACATAACTTAGAATGCCTAAGACTAAGATACTCCATATAGGTGAAAATATTATTTTTGACCACATAAAACTTTCTCCACCAATGCTTTTTTAA